>ERZ837910.649-NODE-649-length-53020-cov-16.343321_pt1 | contig 53020 bp, 46 predicted proteins | sample MGYA00519940_ERZ837910 | MGnify/ENA primary metagenome ERZ837910 (study PRJEB31850, sample SAMEA3708825) | human gut metagenome | biome: human gut; feature: human-associated habitat; material: faeces | place: China | collected 2014 ... | reverse complement strand
TGCGCGAAACGCGCCTTTTGCGGCGTATGTTTTCTTATGCCAGGCGGCCTAAAGGGACTGTTCTTTTTTTGCTATGCTTTCTCCCAGTCCGCGGTCAGGGTGACAGGGACGGTGGTACGCCAGTCCGTTTCGCCGTCGGCGGTTTTGGCAAAGAAGGCGGAGGCGGGCAGAAGGTCCACCCTCTCCCCTGCCGCGTTCAGCCAGCCGGCGAAGCGATAGCCGTCGCGGGTGGGCTGCGGGTAGGCGCACAGGTACACGTTGCCGCCGGAGGCCATAGGCACCGCCGCCTCATAGGTGACGGCAGTGACGCCGTCGTCCAGGGTCAGGGACCAGGGATAGCGGCTCTGCTCCGTCAGCCGCCAGGCGGCGCGGAGTACGATCGACCTCTCCCCTGTATCTCCGGGTCTGATGGACGCCGCGAAGTCCGCTGTCAGGGGGTCCGGCACCGTCGTCCAGACCTTTCCGCCGGCGGTGTCATACCGGCCCGCCCAGCCCAGGAACGCATAGCCGCCGTTGGGCGGCGTCTCCGGCTGTGGCAGCGCCAGGGGCGTATCGGACAGCGCGGCCATGTCCACGGTACCCTCGGCCAGGATCAGGGGCACGCCGCTGTCGTCGAAGGTATCGTTGTATATGGTATAGTGCAGAACACCGGCAAGGGGCTCCGGCTCCGGTTCCGGCGGAACATACGGCTCCTGCTGGACCGGCGGGGTGTCCGGCGTTGCGGGGATGGGGTCCTCCGCTGTGCCGCCGCCGGTGACGGCCACCGCCGTCATGGCCGACAGGCCCACCAGCATAATGGCGATCTTTTTCCACTTGGCGGCCTTCTTTTTCAGCGCGGCGGCACTTTCCGCGGCGGAGGCCTCGCCGGGAAGGACGGTGTCCGGCGGCAGGACCTCCGGCGGGAGGGCAGCGCACTCCGGTGGAGGGGCGGCGTGCTCCTGCGCCAGGGTAAACTCCTTGTTCTTCTCTTCCATGGCTTATTTCATGTGTACGTCCATCTGAGGGAAGGGGCACTCCACACCCAGACGGCGGAAGCCCAGCAGCAGCTCACGGTTCAGGGCGCGGGTGCCGGCGTAGATGTTCTTCTCCGCCACCTTCACCCAGAAGCGCAGGACGATGCCGGAGGCGTCCAGCGTCTGGACGCCCAGGTACTGGGGCGTATCCAGCATCACGTCGCCCCGGGCGCGGAAAATCTCCTCCAGCAGGGCGGGCAGCTGCGCCTCCAGCTTCTCCAGGTCTGTCTCATAGGGGATGGAGATATCGCTGACAGACCAGGAGTTGTTATCGGAACGGTTGAGGATATTCTTCATCTCCGAGTTGTTGATGATCTTCACATTGCCGCCGCCGTCGGTGATGGAGGTGGTGCGGATTCCGATCTTGGTGACCACGCCCCGGAAACCGTTGACCTCCACGATGTCGCCCACGTTGTACTGGTTCTCCAGCAGCATGAAGGCGCCGATGACCACGTCAGCGATGAGACTCTCGGCGCTGAAGCCGACCACCAGGGCCAGCACGCCGACGCTGGCGATGATGGTGCCCACGTTAACACCCAGCAGGGACAGACTCTGGCAGACGATGATGATGCCGGCCACATATTTGACCAGGCTGCTCAGCAGCGACAGCACAGACCCGCCGCGGTGGGTGCGGGGCTTGATACCGTGCAGAATGAAGATGACCAGGTTGGACACCAGCAGCACCAGCAAGACCATGACAGCCAGCTTCAGCAGGGCGGTGAGCTTCAGAGAAAAAACAGCCTTCAGCTCCGTGAAGTCAACGATGTCGGTGAAATAGCCCAGGGCCACCACCGCCGCCAGAAGCAGCAGGTAGACAAGCATACGCACAGGCGACTTTTTTGTGCCATCGGATCTCATATCAAGTGACCTCCCCGTTTCATTTGTGTCAATGGTATCTTACCACAAAGTGACAGAAAGTGCAACGAAATACCGGCTGTGTCCACTGGTAAAAAGCGGAAATACGCCGCAAAATGCACGGAAAACGGCGGCGCGGTACAGGGAATGACCGGTGGACGGATTTTTTATAAAAGAGCTCTTGACAATGGCGCCGCAAGGTATTATAATCGGCGCTCTGAGAGAGATAATTGTCTATACTACACAAAAGAAGGGAGCGATTTCTGTGAAAACAGCACATAAAAGAAGGGAACCCATCGACCTGACCCAGGGGCCGTGCTGGAAGGTGATCCTCCTGTTTTCTCTGCCGGTGATCCTGTCGTACCTGCTGCAGCAGGTGTACTCCATCAGCGACGCGGCCATCGTTGGTCAGACGCTTACCGCCGCCGAGGTGGCCGGTGTCAACGATACCAATTCTCTGGTGTTCATCTTTTTGCAGTTCGCCTTCGGCGTCAGCGCAGGCTTCTGCGTCATCACCTCGTACTATGTGGGCATGCACGACGAACGGGGCGTGCGCCGCTCTCTGGCCACGCAGATCCTCCTGTCGGCGGCGCTGACGGTGGCACTGACGGCCCTGGCGCTGGTGCTGCTGGATCCCATGCTGGCGTGGATCAACGTGACGCCGGACAACCACGAGGTATACACCGCGGCGTACACCTACTGCGCCATCATCTTCGCCGGCATCGGCGCGCAGCTGTTCTATAACTTTATCTGCTCGTTCCTGCGGGCTATGGGCGACTCGGTGACGCCGTTGGTGTTCCTGCTGTTCTCCACGATACTGAACGTGGGGCTGGACCTGCTGTTCATCCTGTCCTTCCGCTGGGGCGTGGCCGGTGCGGCCGGCGCCACGGTGCTGGCGCAGCTGGTCAGCACCATCGGCTGCTTTATCTACGCCTTTGTGCGCTATCCGGTGCTGCGCCTGCACCGGGAGGACTGGCGCATCACCATGATGGATGTGAAACGGCACCTGACCCGCGGCATTCCCCTTGGCCTGCAATTCTCCGTGCTGGCCATCGGCATCATCGTCATGCAGGGCGGCGTGGTGCAATTCGACATGCGGGACGGTGTGATGGTGTCCAACGCGGCGCAGAATGGCTTTGGCGCAGCCAACCGGCTGTTCAATCTGGTGGCCACGCCCATGAACGCGCTGGGCGGCGCCATGACCAGCTTCACGGCGCAGAATCTGGGCGCAGGTCAGTACGACCGCATTCGCCGGGGCACGCTGCAGGCGCTGGGCATGGTGTCCATTCTGGCGATTCTGGCGGCGGGCACGGGTCTGCTGCTGACAAGGGGCGACTTCTGCTACCATGTGTTCCTCAGCGCCGACAAGGTGACGCCGGACGCGGTGCGCTACGGCAACTCGCTGCTGTATGTGGACTTCTCCATGTACCTGTTTCTGGGCTTCGTCTTTGTGGTGCGCAACTGCGTGCAGGGCATCGGGCGCAGCGGCTTCGTGCTGGGCGCAGGCGCGGCAGAGCTGGTGGCGCGTATCACCGTGTGTCTGGTGCTGCCGGGGCTGTTTGCCGGCGGCGCCGTCAGCGCCGATGCACCGGCCATGGCCTTCTACGCCCTCTGCGCCGCCGACCCCATGGCGTGGATCGCAGCGGATACGGTGCTGTGCATCCCCTTCTTCCGCAACATACTCAAGAAGAACTATGGCTACCTGCGCAGCGGCCGCGCATAAGAGCATAAGAACCTAAAAGGGAGCACCGCTGCGGCGGTGCTCTTTTTTGATGGCCGCGGATCGGGACGCCGCGGGACGCCGTTCCCTGCGCAGGCAGTCTTCGGGCGTTTCCCTTGAAGAAACTTTCACGCTTTAAATCTATCGGTTTGTGCTGTAAATAACGTTAAAAACCAGGCAATTTACGATAATTTCCTCTTATGAAAACAATCTTTTTTCTTATGTTGACTTTTGGTGGATTTTGTGTCATTCTTTTGTTTAACTTATAATTTCCAAGCGCCGCGCGGACACGCCTCCGCGCAGTGCAGACGGAAGGAGTGACCCCCCTTGAGCAGACTCGACATCAAGAACCCAAGCCGCGCCCAGACCGTGGTGGATAATCTCTACCGGGACGTGGAGCGCCGCATCGCCGCCAGTCCTCCGGGCCTCTGTCCGGTGGATATGTCCCTGTCGTTTTTGCAGCTGTGCCACGCCCAGTCCTGCGGCAAGTGCGTGCCCTGCCGTATCGGTCTGGGGCAGCTGAGCAAGCTCATCGCCACCGTGCTGGACGGCACCGCCGACATGGGCACCCTGGCCATTATCGAGAAAACGGCGCGGACCGTGGTGAACACCGCCGACTGCGCCATCGGGCGCGATGCCGCCCGGCTGGTGCTGGACGGGCTGGAGGGCTTCCGGGATGACTACGAGGAACACATCCTGCACCACCGCTGTCTGGCGGGCTTGCAGCTGCCGGTGCCCTGCGTGGCCCTGTGTCCCGCCGGTGTGGACGTACCCGGCTATATGGCCCTAATAGGCGAGGGACGCTGCGCCGACGCGGTGCGGCTGATCCGTAAGGACAATCCCTTCCCTGTGGCCTGCGCCTATATCTGCGAGCACCCCTGCGAGGCGCGATGCCGCCGGAATATGATCGACGATGCCATCAACATCCGCGGGCTGAAGCGCTATGCCGTGGACAATGCCGGAGACGTGCCCCAGCCCCCCTGCGCGCCGCCCACCGGCAAGAAGGTGGCCATTATCGGCGGCGGGCCCAGCGGTCTGAGCTGCGCCTATTACCTGGCACTGATGGGCCACAAGGTGACGGTATACGAAGAACGGGAGAAGCTGGGCGGTATGCTGCGCTATGGCATCCCCAACTACCGATTTCCCCGGCACCTGCTGGACGCGGAGATCGCCTCTATCCTCTCTCTGGGCATCGAAGCACACACCGGCGTGACCGTGGGCACCCAGCTGTGGATAGAGGACCTGCTGAAGGAGTACGACTGCCTGTACATCGCCATCGGCGCCCATCAGGACAAGAAAGTGGGCATCCCCGGCGAGGACAGCAAGAACGTGATGTCCGCGGTGGAGATGCTGCGCTCCATAGGCGACGACGTGATGCCGGACTTCACCGGCAAGCGGGTAGTTGTCATCGGCGGCGGCAATGTGGCTATGGATGTGACCCGCAGCTCCATCCGCCTGGGGGCGGAGAAGGTGACGTGCGTGTACCGCCGCCGCATTGAGGATATGACCGCCCTGCCGGACGAGGTGACGGGCGCCATGGCCGAGGGTGCAGAGATCGCCGCCCTGATGGCCCCCTCCCACATCGAGGCCGACGAGGATGGCAATGCCGCCGCGCTGTGGGTGCAGCCCCAGATCATCGGCGAGGCGGACAAGTCCGGGCGGCCCCGGCCCAACAAGGCCGACCTGCCGGAGGTACGCATCCCGGCGGATATCATCGTGGTGGCCATCGGCCAGGGCATCGAGATCCAGGGCTTCGAGCAGGCGGGCGTACCCATCAAGCGCGGCACGTTCGTAGCGGGACTGTCTGGCCAAGTGGGCGACATGGATAACGTATTCGCCGGTGGTGACTGCGTCACCGGGCCCGCCACCGCTATCCGCGCCATTGCCGCCGGCAAGGTGGCGGCAGCCAACATCGACGAGCACCTGGGCTTCCGGCATGAGATCAAGGTAGAACTGGACATCCCGGCACCGCGGCTGAACAACCGCGCGCCCCACGGCCGAATAAACACCACAGAGCGCGAGGCCTGCGAGCGCCGGTGCGACTTTGAGGATATCGAGTGTGGGCTCACCGAGGAGGGCGCGCGGACCGAGGCGTCCCGCTGCCTGCGGTGCGATCACTACGGCTACGGCATTTTCCGGGGAGGGAGGAATGAGAAATGGTAACTCTGACCATCGATGGGCGGACCGTATCGGTGCCGGAGGGCACCACCATTCTGGAGGCGGCCCAGACCCTGCGGATCAGCATCCCCACCCTGTGCTATCTGAAGGACATCAACGAGATCGGCGCGTGCCGCATCTGCATGGTGGAGGTGGAGGGCTATGCACGGCTGGTGCCCTCCTGCGACAGCGCTGTCAGCGAGGGCATGGTGGTGTACACCAGTTCGCCCCGTGTCCGCGAGGCCCGGCGAGTCAATCTGCGGCTGCTGCTGAGCCAGCATGAGACGAAGTGCACCAAGTGCACCCGCAGCGGCAACTGCAAGCTCCAGCAGCTGACCAACGACTATAACCTGCTGGGCGACCACTATATCGACGACCTGAAGAACATCCCCACAGACTACTCCAATCCGGTGGTGCGTATCGAAAACCGCTGCGTGAAGTGTATGCGGTGCATTCAGGTATGCGAAAAGATCCAGGGCATGGGCATCTGGGACCTGATGGGCACCGGTACTCGCACCACCGTGGGCGTGGCCCACACCAGGACCCTGGGTGAGAGCGACTGCACCTTCTGTGGCCAGTGCATCACCCACTGTCCCGTGGGCGGTCTGCAGGAGCACGACGACACCGGCAAGGTGTTCGACGCGCTGGCGAACAAGGACCGGATCACCGTGGTGCAGGTCGCACCGGCGGTGCGGGCGGCCTGGGCGGAGTTTTATCATCTGGACCCCAAGTTTGCCACGGCGGAGCGCATGGTGACGGCGCTGAAGACCATGGGCTTCGACTATGTATTCGACACAGACTTCGCCGCCGACCTGACCATCATGGAGGAGGGCAGTGAGTTCATCGAGCGCTTTACCCACCGGAACAAATACCACTGGCCCATGTTCACCAGCTGCTGTCCCGGCTGGGTGCGGTTCCTGAAGGGACAATTTCCGTCATATACGGAAAACCTGTCCACCGCCAAGAGCCCCCAGCAGATGTTCGGTGCCGTCGCCAAGAGCTACTTTGCCCAGAAGATCGGCGTGGACCCCAAGAAGCTGTTTGTGGTGTCCATCATGCCCTGCACCGCCAAGAAGGCGGAGTGTGCGCTGCCCACCATGAAGGACGAGCAGGGCGACCCGGACGTGGACGTGGTGCTGACCACCCGCGAGATCGTGCGGATGCTGCGGGGCGAACAGATCAATCCCGCGGTGCTGCCGGAAACACCCTTTGACAGTCCGCTGGGCACCGGCACCGGCGCGGCGGTGGTCTTCGGCGCCACCGGCGGCGTGATGGACGCGGCTCTGCGGAGCGCGTACTATCTCATTACCGGCAAGGAACCGAAGCCGGACGCTTTCTCCGCCGTGCGCGGTATGGACAGCTGGAAGGAGGCCGTATTCACCATCCCCGGCGCGGGCAACGTCCGCGTGGCAGTGGTCAGCGGACTGGGCAACACCCGTAAGCTGATGCACGCCATCGACGAGGGCGATGTGGATTACGACTTCGTTGAGGTGATGGCTTGTCCCGGCGGGTGCGCCGGCGGCGGCGGGCAGCCCATACACGACGGGCAGGAGCTGGCGGCATATCGCGGCGATATCCTGTGGAGCATCGACAAGAGTGCCAAGGTGCGGTTCTCCCACCGGAACAAGGACGTGCAGGCGCTGTACCGGGAATTCCTGAAAGCTCCGCTGGGCGAAAAGTCCCACCATCTGCTGCACACCGACCACAACGGCTGGAAGATGCCCAACGAAAAGTAAAAGGAAGGCCCACGAGGGCCTTCCTTTTTATGAAGCGCTTGCAAAAGAGGACCGCCGCCGGCGGTCCTCTTTTTTCTGTATTTTACTCACCCATAGGCGCGCCGCAGTGAGGGCAGAACTTGCTGTCGCTGGCGGCGCCGCAGACGGGGCAGACCTTGAAGGTCACCTCAGACTCGTCCACCGCCGGCTCGTCCTTCTGGGGCTTGCTGGCCTCCAGCTGGGCGATACGCTCCTTGCTGGCGTTGACGGCAGCCACCACGTCCTTGACGGCGTCGGGGACGTCGCTCTGGTGCTCCGCCACGAACCACTCGCCGATGGCGCGGTAGTTCTTCTCCAGCTCGCGCTGCTCGTTCATAATAGCCATATTGGTCTTGGCGGTGTCACTGAGGGTCTGGGCCTTGTCCGCGGCCACTTCAGCCAGGTCCTTGGCCTTGTCCACGGCGATGCCGGCGTACTCCTGCGCCTTCTTGCTGATGTCATTGAGAATACCCATAGATAATAGCTCCTTTCCATATCTCCCGGCTCTCCCACCGCGTACACACGCGGGACAGTGCACGGCATATATTCCTGTTGACGCCAGTATAGCGCGTTTTTTCAGCGGTTGCAAGCGCTATATGGCGAAATTTACACACTGTTTACTTAATGCTCTATCCAGTCAGCGGCCCGGGAAACAGCCCGTTTCCACAGACGGTAATAGGCGTCGCAGTCCGCCTGCGGGCGCTCCGGCAGGAACATCCTCTGGCTGCGGCGCAGGGCAGCGATCTCGTCCATATCCCGCCAGAAGCCGCAGCTCAGCCCCGCCAGCGCCGCCGCGCCGAAGGCGGTGGTCTCCACCATCTCCGGCCGATCCACAGGGATACGCAGCAGATCCGCCTGCATTTGCAGCAGCACATCAGAAACACTGGCCCCGCCGTCCGCCCGCAGAAGGGCAATATCGCAGCCGGCATCCTGGCGCATGGCCAGCATCAGGTCTGTGACCTGGGCAGCGATACAGCTGAGCACCGCCCGGGCGATGTGCGCCCGTCCTGTGCCCCGGGTGACGCCCAGAATAGCGCCCCGGGCGTACATATCCCAGTAAGGCGCACCCAGGCCCGTGAAGGCCGGTACCACCACCACGCCGCCGCTGTCCGGCACTGTGGCGGCCAGCACGTCGATCTCCGGCGCCGAGGAAATGATACCCAGCTCATCCCGCAGCCACTGGATGGTGCTGCCGGCGTTGAACACACTGCCCTCCAGGGCATAGGTGGTCTTTCCGTCCACCTGCCAGGCCACGGAGGTCAGCAGTCCGGCGCGGGAGCGCACAGGCTTTTCGCCCACGTTCATCAGGGTGAAGCAGCCGGTTCCGTAGGTGTTCTTGGCTTCGCCGGGAGCGAAGCAGGTCTGGCCGAACAGAGCGGACTGCTGATCGCCCGCCGCGCCGCAGACCGGGACGCCCGCCAGCGATTCCAGACCCGGTATGCCCGGCTGCACCGTGCCGTAGACGGCGCTGTTGGGCACGGGCTGCGGCAGCATGGCCGTAGGGACCCCCAGAATGCCGCACAGCTCCTCATCCCAGGCCAGGCGGTGGATATCAAAAAGCATGGTGCGGCTGGCGTTGGCGTAGTCGGTGACATGCCGGCCGGTGAGCTTCCAGATCAACCAGCTCTCCACGGTACCGAACAGCACCTCGCCCCGTTCGGCCCGGCGGCGGACGCCGGGCACATTGTCCAGTATCCAGCGGATCTTGCTGCCGGAGAAGTAGGCGTCGATCAGCAGCCCCGTGGCGGCGCGGATGCGCTCCTCCAACCCCCGGCGCTTCAGCTCCTCACACAGCTCCGCCGTGCGGCGGCACTGCCATACGATGGCGTTGTACACCGGTTCACCGGTGGCCTTATCCCAGAGGATCGTCGTCTCCCGTTGGTTGGTGACGCCGATCCCCGCCACGCTGCCCTCCGGCAGCCGGGCGATGACCTCCGCCGCGGCGCGGCGCTGGGTGTCCCATATCTCCAGGGGGTCGTGCTCCACCCACCCCGCCTGGGGATAGTGCTGGGGCAGGGACTGCTGGCTTAGGGCGGCGATATTCCCCGACCGGTCAAAGGCGATGGCGCGGGAGCTGGTGGTGCCCTGATCCAGCGCCAATATGTACTGCGACATGGCGAACCCTCTTTTCATTTCCGGATTTTTGTGGTACACTGTATGATGATAAGAATTATACCATGAAAGGAGCGGATACACCATGACAAATTTGAGTGAATTCACGTTTCTGTCCAGCGACGGCAAGACCCAGCTCCACGGGATGCTGTGGGAGCCGGAGGGCGTGGCCGTCCACGCTGTACTGCAGATCTGTCACGGCGTGGCCGAGCATATCGCCCGGTACGACGACTTTGCCCGCGCCCTGAATGAACAGGGCATCGCGGTGGCCGGTCACGACCATCTGGGTCACGGCAAGTCGCTGCCGGAGGGCGGCACCCCCGTCTATTTCGGCGACGGCAACACCTGGAATACGGTGGTGGACGATATCTACGTGCTGCACCAGCGGCTGAAGCAGCGCTATCCTGATGTGCCGCTGTGCATCATGGGCCACAGCATGGGCTCCTTCCTGACCCGGACATACCTGATCCGCTATCCCGGCACGGTGAAGGCGGCGGTCATCATGGGCACCGGCTGGCAGCCCCGGGCAGCCATCACCGGCGGGCTGGCGCTGGCCAATGCCATCGCCGCCGTCAGCGGCGAGAACGCCACCAGCGAGCTGGTGACGGAGTTGGCCTTCGGCAGCTACAACAAGCTGTTCGCCCCCAACCGCACGAAGGTGGACTGGCTCTCCGCCGACGAGAGCAACGTGGACGACTACATCGCCGACCCCCTCTGCGGCGCGGACGCCACGGTGGGCCTGTTCCGCCAGATGCTGCACGGCATACGCTTCAACCAGCGGCAGAGCCATCTGCGGCAGATGGACAGGGAAATGCCAGTGCTGTTCGTAGCCGGCGACAAGGACCCGGTGGGCAGTTGCGGCAAGGGCGTGCGCCAGACCTATGACGCCTTCCGGGCTGCCGGTATGCGGGACTGCACACTGAAGCTGTATCCGGGCCTGCGGCATGAGATACTCAACGAAAAGGCATACACTGCGGATATTACGAAGAACATTGAAGCGTGGCTGCTGTCCAGATTGGAAAAGTAAGCCCGTTCGCAGAGAGATAAAGGAGAAACGACTATGACCGAGTGGGAAGCCCTGCGGCAGGAATGTCTGCGCTGTCACGCCTGTACACTGGCGGAAACGCGCACCAACGTGGTCTTCGGCGTGGGCCGGGAGGATGCGGAGATCATGATCATCGGCGAAGCCCCCGGCGCTAACGAGGACAAGCAGGGCGAGCCCTTCGTGGGCCGGGGCGGCAAGCTGCTGGACGATATGCTGAAGATGATCGGGCTGGACCGCAGCCGCCTGTATATCACCAACTCTGTTAAGTGCCGCCCGCCGGAGAACCGGGATCCCATGAATACGGAGAAGGACGCCTGCAAGGGCTATCTCCAGCGGCAGCGGGCATTGATGCAGCCCAAGATCATCGTGTGTCTGGGCCGTGTCAGCGCCATGGAGATCATCCGCCCGGACTTTAAGATCAGCCAGGAGCACGGTCAGTTTTTCGAGAAGGACGGCTGCCTGATGATGGCGCTGTATCACCCCGCCGCCCTGCTGCGGGACCCCCGGAAAAAGCCGGAGACCTTCGAGGATCTGAAACGCCTGCAGGCCAAGATCAAGGAGGTCTGCACCCGCACAGAACTGGATTTTTGAGGCATTTTAAGGCAAAGGAAAAGAGCGCCCTGCGGGCGCTCTTTTTTATTTGCTCTCCTCCTGTTTTGTCCAAGTCAGGGGCACGCGGAGCAGCTCCTGCTCCTGTTCCGTCAGCTGGCTGCTGAGCTCACCCTGCGCGTCGGTCCAGGTCATGGTCCCATCGGAGAGGGTATAGCTCAGACAGTCCGCCGTCTCGGCCAGTTCGGCGGCGGTATCCGCCAGGTACAGCTGGCCGCTCTCCGCCCTGCAATAGCCGGTGAGCGCGGCGCTGCGGCCGGTGAGCAGGGAGAGCAGTTCCTCCTCGTCCACCCCGGCGAAAATGGCCGCCACCATATCGTCCATGGTGATGCCGGCCTTCTCCATGGCCGCATCGTATTCCTCACGGGAGAAGCCCTGCTCCTCCGCGGCGGCATAGACGCTCTCCACCGCCGCCGGGTGCAGCGCCGCGGCATAGGCATCCAGCGCCGTGCGGACGGCGTCGCTGTCGTAGCGGAGGGTGTAGGCGCCGTCCTCGGCCACGGTGAGGACCAGCTGCAGCGGCATCTTCGCCGCGCCGTCCGCCGCGGACAGGCCCAGTGCCTGCTCCGCCGCCGCGTTCATGCGGTCAGTCACATCGATCGTACACGTCCAGGTGCCCGCCAGCTTCTTTGTCTCGACCCCGCTGCCGCAGGCCGCCAGTGACAGGACCAGCAGGACCGCCAGCAGAGCGGTAATAACTCGTTTCATAGTACGCCTCCTATATAGAGCAATATATACGGTATATCATCGGCGATTATACACGATGGGCCGTATATCTGTCAATTCTATTTACAGGGGGCGCGGTTTTTGGTATAGTAAAGGCAAGAAACGGCGGGAAAGGGGCGCGGCGCGATGACATTGCTGCAAATGAGCTACATATTGGAGGTGGACCGCTGCGGGTCCATGAACCGGGCGGCGCGGAACCTGTTTCTGTCTCAGTCGGCCCTGTCGGCGGCCATCGCCGAGGTGGAACGGGAGCTGGGCGTGACCATCTTTCTGCGGACCAACCGGGGCGTGACGCTGACGGAGGAGGGCCGGGAGCTGACGGCGCAGATCGCACCGCTGGTGGAGCGCAGCCGGAAGCTGGAGCGCTATTACAGCGAGCGCCGGGCTGCCGACCGGGTATCCCTGTCGGTGGCATCACAGCGCTATCCCTTCTGCGCCAAGGCATTCGTGGAGTTCCTGCACCTGCTGGACGAGCCGCATATCCAGGTGAGCTTCAAGGAGATGGAGATGGCAGCGGTCATCGACGAGGTGACGGCGCGGCGCAGCGCCTTTGGCATCATCTTCGTGTCGGACATGACAGAGCATTTCATCGGCCGTATCCTGCGGGAGAAGAACCTGACGTTCCAGCCTTTGGTGGACATCCGCCCCCGGGTGTTTCTGCGGAAGGGCCACCCCCTGTCCGGCGAACGCGCCGTGCGGCTGGAGCATCTGTATGCCTACCCCTACGCGGTATTTACCCAGTCGGACAGCAACTACCACTTCGCCGAGGAGGCGGTGGTGGGCACCGGCGCGGAGTTTGACCGGGTAGTGTCCGTCAGCGACCGCGCCACGGCCTACAATGTCATGGCCCACACGGACTGCGTTTCCACCGGCAGCGGCGTACTGCCGGACGGCTACGGCGACGACCGGCTGATGACGCTGCCGCTGATCGGCGACGTGCCGGATATGCGCCTTGGGGTCATACGGCCCCGGGACGTACCGCTGACGGACTACGGCGAGAAGTTCATCGCCATTCTGAAGGATATCGTCTCGGAATTGAACCAGGAGGCATAAAGAGAGCCGCCCCTAAGGGGCGGCTCTCTTTATTTGCCGGATTCTTTACTTCACGCAGATGGTTTCGATCTCCACCAGCGCGCCCCGGGGTATCACACCGCCGTCGAGAGCAGATCAGAACTTTTTCCTGCCCACGCAGGCCATACCGGTGACACTCAGCAGAGCGCTGACTGCATAGATGCCCATACCGGCATCGAAGGTCTTGGGGCTGCCCTTGGTACCGTCCGTCTTGGTGTCGGTGGTGGTGGAGTTGTAGTAGTAGCGGGCGGGGACGGTGTAAGGGTTCCCCTCAGTAATCGCACCACTGCCGTTAACTGTCACTGTACCAGCACCATTGTTGGCCACAGTCACGCCAACCGGCACATCGGTCAAAGCCGCATTGCCCTTGACTACGGTAACGGTCTCACCGCTTGCTGCGTTACGCACAGCCGCGTTCGCCGCGGTCGTTCCAATGTGATACGTACCATCACCCGTCAAAACAACAGGCGCAGTCGCTTCTGTGTAGGCCGTAATATCACTATCGGAGGTGCCTCCAACAACTTTGATCATATCGTTGCCCGTCGCATCAGAAACCAAGCTGCCAGCATTGCCCGCAGCATCCTTCATCACCACCTGCGTATCGCCGCTGATGGTCATTTCCGTATGTCCACCGTAATTGTTGCTAATACCCATCAATGCGGTAGAAGCGCCCTTACTCTCCAGCGTACCGCCAGAAATATTGAAGGTCTGCTTACCAAAATAGCCGGCATTGAAGCAGGCCGTGTTCGTCGCAACTACCTTACCGCCAGTCATAGTAACCTCAGAGTCTCCGATAGCTGCCACAACAACACCTGCGCCGGGGTTAGCCGGACTCACTTTGATCTCGCCGCCCTCGATCTTGAGTTTCGAGTTCATCAGCATAATGCCAAACTTGCCCAAGTCAAGCTTTCCGCCAGTCCCGCTGTCCTTAATGGTAAACGTAGCCCCATTCTGGACTTCAAAAGCGTTCTGAGTGCCAACAGTCGTCACGGTCACGGTTTTGCCGTTCAGATCAATAGCCACATCCTTCGTGATCTGAGTGTTGGAATTTATCGCAGCATTCGCCTGCAGCACGATGGTCTCGCCCGCTTGCGCCGCCGCGATAGCATCCGCCAGCGTAGCATACCCGGTCTCGCCGATTTTTGCGACATTCGCAGTAGTTCCCTCACCGTCCGCCCACGCGGTGGTGGTGACGCCGATGGCCATGACCAGCGCCAGGATAGTCGCCAACAACTTTTTCATAAATACCCTCCTCTTATTTTTGGCATTTTTTGGATATTTCGTTATATCCTTATATAAATATATACTCCAATGAATAAATTGTCAAGCCCATATACACTTTATAAAATGTATAGCAGAATATCTCAGGAGGTGTATCATGGGCAAGGTCTACCTGACGCTGGACGAGGTACTGACCCGGCGCAGTATGAGCCGCTACGAGCTGGCCAAGCGCACCGGCATCCGCTACCCCATCATCGACAACTACTATAAGAACAAGGTCGTCCGCTACGACAGCTACGTGCTGGAAAAGATATGCTCTGCCCTGGACTGCACCGCCGCCGACCTGATACGCTACGAAAAATAAAGCGAGGAAGCCCTGCCGGACTTCCTCGCTTTATTTTTGCCGTTTTATATCGGCGGAGATCTTTGCTTACTTCACGCAGATGGTTTCGATCTCCACCAGCGCGCCCCGGGGCAGCGCACCGACCTCCACGGCGCTGCGGGCAGGGTACTGCCCCTCGGTGAAGAACTCAGCGTAGACCGCGTTCATGGCGGCGAAGTCGCCCATGCTCTGCAGGAATACGGTGGTCTTGACCACATTGTCCATGGTCAGACCGGCGGCTTCAAGGATGGCCTTGATGTTGGTGAGTACCTGACGGGTCTGCTCGGTAATGCCGCCGGGGACGAACTCGCCGGTAGCCGGGTCAAAGGGCACCTGGCCGGACGTGACCAGGAAGCTGCCGCAGTCGATGGCCTGGGAATAGGGACCGATGGCGGCGGGGGCATTGGTGGTGGCAATGATCTTCTTCATGGTGATGACCTCCTGTAAGCTGCATGTACCCGGCGGACACCGGGCGCACTCTCTGTCTCTCTTATACCACATTCCGGCGGAAATGGCAACCGTTTCCCGCAAATCGCGCCCATCGTTATCTGTTTCATTTATCATGTTCCCCGACAAAAATCCGCCGCCATTTTGCCGTATTTTTCGGCACGATGTCTAATTTCCGCTAAGGTTTTTTGTGATTTCCCCGCAATACAGCGTTCTGCACAAAAATATATTCCGAAATTATCTATTTTAGCTACAATTTCAATTAATAGCGAGCTGGCGCATTTTGCCGTTACCACCGTCGGGTTCAGATATGTTACTCTTATGGCAAAGGGCCGTATGGTCCTGTACACTTTATTGTTACATTATAGTGCAAGGAGGACGACCCATGCTGAACAAGGATTGCGGCTTCGGTACAAAAGCCATTCACGCCGGAAACGTGAAGGACACCCAGTACGGCGCACTGACCACCCCTATTTTCCAGACCTCCACCTTCGTATTTGACAGCTGTGAGCAGGGCGGGCGCCGCTTCGCCGGTGAAGAAGCGGGCTATATCTACACCCGCCTGTCCAACCCCACCACCTCGGTGCTGGAGGCCAAGGTCGCTGCCCTGGAAAGCGGTGAGGCCTGCGTGGCCGCCGCCTCCGGCATGGGTGCCATCTCCTCCGCGCTGTGGACCGTAGCCGGCGCCGGCAAGCATATCGTGGCCGACGGCACCCTGTACGGCTGCACCTTCGCCCTTCTGAACCACGGCATGACCCGCTACGGCGTGGAGGTCAGCTTTGTGGACACCTCCGACCTGGATGCCGTGCGCAAGGCGCTGAAGCCCAACACCTGCGCGGTGTATCTGGAGACGCCCGCCAACCCCAACCTGAAGATCGCGGACATCTCCGCCGTGGCGGCACTGGCCCATGGCTACAACAAGGACATCAAGGTCATCTGCGACAACACCTTCGCTTCCCCGTACCTCCAGCGGCCGCTGGAGCTGGGCGCAGACGTGGTGGTGCACTCCGCCACCAAGTACCTGAACGGCCACGGCGACGTGATCGCGGGCTTTGTGGTGGGCTCCGCCGAATTCTGCAATGAGGTACGTATGTTCGGCCTGAAGGACATGACCGGCGCAGTGATGGATCCCTTCTGCGCCTTCCTGATCCTCCGCGGCCTGAAAACCCTGGAGATCCGTATGCAGAAGCACTGCGCCAACGCCAAGGCCGTTGCAGAGTTCCTGTATGACCACCCCGCCGTGGAGAAGGTCTACTATCCCGGCCTGATCGACCATCCCGGCCATGACATCGCCCGCCGCCAGATGCGTGACTTCGGCGGTATGCTGTCCTTCGAGGTCAAGGGTGGCCGTGCCGCCGGCGTGAAGCTGGTGAACGCCCTGCACCTGGTGACGGTGGCTGTGTCTCTGGGCGACGCCGAGACGCTGATCGAGCACCCCGCCTCCATGACCCACTCCACCTACACCGAGGAGGAACTGGCCGCCTCCGGCATCGCCGCCGGCCTGATCCGTCTGTCCGTGGGTCTGGAAAACGCCGAGGACCTCATCGCCGACCTGAAGCAGGCGCTTGACACCCTGTAAACCTTCTCTCCGCGCGAAGAAGCAATAGGACAAAAAAGGAACGCCCTTGGGCCATTGCCCAAGGGCGTTCCTTTTTGTTTATTTCTCCGCAGGGATAGCGGCCGTCTCGGCGGGCGCTGTCGCCGCAGGCGCAGCTTCAGCAGGAACCGCCTCGCTGTCGATGACCACCTTGCCGTCCCGCAGACGGACATGGGCGGTATCGCCGGACTTCAGCTTACCCTCCAGCATCAACTCCGCTACAGCATCCTCCACCTGGTTCTGGATGGCCCGGCGCAGAGGACGGGCGCCGTACTGGGGATCAAAGCCGTCACGGGCCAGCTCGGCCACGGCGTCATCGTCGGAGATCAGGGTGATTCCCTGCTGCGCCATGCGCTTGCCGGTAACGGTGAGCATACGGCGGGCGATCTCCACGATGTTCTCCTGGGTCAGCTGACGGAACACGATGATCTCATCGATACGGTTCAGGAACTCGGGGCGGAAGGTGTGCTTCAGGTCGGTCATGACCGCCTCGCGGATACGGGCAAAGCGTGCCTCCTCAGTTTCCTTCCCGCCCTTTTCGTCGCCGTCAAAGCCCAGCTTGGCGGCGGCATCGGTGATGTTCCGGGCGCCCACGTTGGACGTCATGACGATAACGGTATTCTTGAAGTCCACCCGGCGACCCTGGGAGTCGGTGACGACGCCGTCCTCCAGGATCTGCAGCAGGATGTTCCACACATCCTCATGGGCCTTCTCGATCTCGTCGAACAGCACCACAGAGTAGGGCTTACGGCGCACCTTCTCAGTCAGCTGGCCGCCCTCCTCGTGGCCCACATAGCCGGGAGGCGAGCCGATCAGGCGAGACACCGTGTGCTTCTCCATGTACTCGGACATATCGATACGCACCATGGCGTTCTCATCACCGAACATGGACTCCGCCAGGGTCTTGCACAGCTCGGTCTTGCCCACGCCGGTGGGGCCCAGGAACAGGAAGGAGCCGATGGGCCGCTTGGGGTCCTTCAGACCCACGCGGCTGCGGCGAATGGCCTTGGCCACGGCGGTCACGGCATCGTCCTGACCCACCACACGCTGGTGGAGCTTCTCCTCCAGCTTCAGCAGGCGCATGGACTCATCCTCGGTCAGGCGGGTGACGGGAATACCGGTCCAGCCGGCCACCACCTTGGCGATGTCGTCCGCGGTGACGGTGCCCCGGTTCTGGGACAGGCTCTTGCGCCACTTGTCGCGCTCGATGTCCACCTGCTCCTGGTAGTCCTTCTCGATATCGCGCAGCTGCGCGGCCTTCTCGAAGTCCTGGGCGGCGATGGCATCGTTCTTCTCCCGGTGCAGGGCGGTGATCTTCTCCTCCAGGGCCTTCAGGTCCGGAGAGGAACTCTCGGCGGTCATGCGGACCTGCGAAGCGGCCTCGTCCATCAGGTCGATAGCCTTATCCGGCAGGAATCGGTCACCGATATACCGCTTGGACAGCTGCACCGCAGCGTCCAGCGCCTCGTCGGTGATGGTCAGCTTGTGGTGCGCCTCATAGCGGTCGCGCAGGCCCTTCAGGATCTCCAGCGTGGCCTCGGGGGTGGGCTCGCCCACGGTGACAGGCTGGAAGCGGCGCTCCAGCGCGGCATCCTTCTCGATGTACTTGCGGTACTCGTTCAGGGTGGTAGCGCCGATAACGCGGATCTCGCCGCGGCTCAGGGCGGGCTTCAGGATGTTGGCGGCGTCCACGGCGCCCTCGGCGGAGCCTGCGCCCACGATGGTGTGCAGCTCGTCGATGAACAGGATGACGTTGCCGTCCTTCTTCACCTCATTCAGGGTGTTCTTGATGCGCTCCTCGAACTCGCCGCGGTACTTGGTTCCGGCCACCATGCCGCTGAGGTCCAGCGACAGGATGCGCTTGTCCAGCAGCTCCTCGGGCACATCGCCGGCGGCAATGCGCTCAGCCAGGCCCTCGGCGATGGCAGTCTTGCCTACGCCGGGCTCGCCGATGAGCACAGGGTTGTTCTTACTGCGGCGGGACAAAATCTGGATGACCCGCTGTATCTCGGTATCGCGGCCGATAACGGGGTCCAGCTTGCCGCTGCGGGCGGCCTCGGTCAGATCGCGGGTGTACTCAGCCAGCGTCTTGTTCTTCTTGTCCGCCTCGCGGTTAGGGGCGGAGGCGCCGCCGGCGGCAGCCCGGGGCATATCGTTGAGCTTCTTCAGCACAGCGCTGTACATCTTATTGGGGTCCACGCCCACGGTACGCAGGATACGCAGGCCCATGTTGCCGCCCTCACGGAGCAGGCCCATCAGCAGATGGGCGGTGCCGATGGCGCTGCTTCCCATGCGGGACGCCTCGGACACAGCCAGCTCCACCACGCTCTTGGCGCGGGGCGTCAGCCCCTGGCTGGGCGCGGCGCCGGAAACGCCCTTGCCCACGCTGCGCTGCAGCACGGAGCAGACCATTTCATCGGTGACGCCGAACTCACTGAGCACGCGGTGGGCGATGCCCTCCTCCTCACGGATCAGGCCCAGCAGCAGATGCTCGGAGCCAACATAGCCGTGGCCCAGGTCCTCGGCAGCCTCCTGGCTCAAACGCAGAACTTCCTCTGCACGGGGGGTAAATTTATTCTCAGACATAAAGGAACACTTCCTTTCGATTTGTTATTTTAACATAGCGGAACGGCGTCAGGACGCCTTGCCGCCCAGAGCCTTCAGCTCGTCGCGCAGGCGGGCGGCGTCCTCATAACGCTCCTCCTCCACCGCGTTGTGCAGCTGCGTCTCCAGCGCATTGCGCCTACGCTCCAGCGCCAGAGACATAGCCTCGTCCTTCGGCAGCAGCTCCTCGACGGCGCTGCTCTCCGGGCCGGCGCTCTGCGCCTGCTCCAGCACGTCCACCGGCTGAGGGAACTCCGTCAGCATCCGGCTGCCGAAGCCGCCGAAAAACGGCTCCAGCATACGGAAGGGCCGGTCGAACCAATCGTCGTCGAACCAGCTGCTCATGCGGCGCTCTACGGGCCCGGCATAGCCCATGGCCCGGGCACAGTCGGGGCAGAGATGCGCCTCGGTCACTCTGCCGTTGATATTGGTCTTATAATGGAACGTCGCTTCGTTCTTTCCACAGCGATCACACTTCATAATCATAACCTCCTTACGCCGTCGTCAGACGGAATGGATCAAAACTTGCTTGTATATGTCAGCCCGCAGGGCGTCCCGGCTCTCCGGAGAGGCACTCTGCAGAGCCCGGCTGCCGGTGGCGGACAGCAGCGCCTGTCCCAGCTCCCGGCTGATGGCCTCGGACTGGACCAGGTTCTGGGCGATTGCCCGTGCGCTGGCCGCGTCCAGCCTGTCGCCGATGCTGTTGATAACGTGCATCAGCAGCGTCTGGCGGTCCACCTGCACCCGCGTGATGCGGATGTAGCCGCCGCCGCCCCGCCGGGACTCCACGATGTAGCCGTGCTCCGGCGAGAACCGGGTGGACATCACGTAGTTGATCTGGCTGGGCACGCAGTTGAACCGCTGCGCCAGGTCAGCGCGCTGCAGCTCCAGCGCACCACCCGCCTGGTCTAACTCCTGCTGGATAAATCCAGCGATAATATCGGAAATACCCAAATCCTCGCCGCCTTTCGTTTCCATCTCTCGGTCAAGCTCGGCTCATTTGACTTTGCCTTTCTTTGACCTTGAACATATATTACACCGTCCTTCCTACTTTGTCAATAGGCAATTTTGACTTTCTTTGACTTTTATTGTAAACAATTTGTGAACAGCCAAATGCATCTCTCTGCGGCAATTTTGCCGTTTGCAACCTGAAGTTGCTATACAAACGAAGCTGCATCGGTTATAATAGTACCAACAGGCATATCAACAGAGAAAGGAACCGTCTATGAAGAATACAAATTGGAACGACCCCAACTTTCAGGGCTTTGGCCGCCAGCCCCACCCGAAAAAGGAACGCAAAGCCGTGGGCACGCCCCTGGGCCGCACGCTGCTGAACATCGCCGTCACATTGGTGTTCGCCGCGGTGTATTTCTACGTTGTCCTGCCGCCCATCAGCCTAAAGAGCGAGGATTTCTACATCTTCGTGCTGCTGGTGTGCGCCGTGTACGGCGGCTGCGCCATACTGACCTCCGGTTTTCAGGGCACCGGTGCCAAGGGCTACTTCACCTTTTTGAAAAAACAGTGCACCGTGCCACTCATCGCGGCCGCCGCGCTGATCGCCACGGCGCTGGTGGGCGCGGTGATCGGCTGGCAGCTGTTCCGCGCCGGGGACTACCGCGACCTGCTGACCGTTACCGACGGCGACTTTGCCGCGGAGGTGGAGGAGATCAGCTATGACCAGATCCCCATGCTGGATGCCAACTCCGCCACAAAGCTGGGCAACCGCAAGCTGGGCGAGCTGGCGGACATGGTCTCCCAGTTCGAGGTGGCCGACGACTACACCCAGATCAACTACCAGGGCCGCCCTGTCCGCGTCACGCCCCTGCGCTACGGCGATATCATCAAGTGGCTGAACAACCGTGCCGACGGCCTGCCCGCCTATCTGCTTATCGACATGGTGACTCAGAACGTGGAGGTCATCCGTCTGGACGAGGGCATCCACTACACCACCGCCGAGCATTTCAGCCGCAACCTCTACCGCCACCTGCGGTTCCACTACCCCACCTATATGTTCGACGAGCCGGCCTTCGAGATCGACGAGAACGGCGACCCCTGGTGGGTCTGCCCCCGGGTCAGCCACACCATTGGCCTGTTCGGCGGCCGTGATATTATCGGTGCCGTGCTGGTGAACGCCGTCACCGGCGAGAGCGCCTACTACAAGACCGGCGACGTGCCCAACTGGGTGGATCACGTCTACACCGCCGAGCTGATCATGCAGCAGTACGACTACCACGGCGCGTATGTCAACGGCTTTATCAACTCCCTATTCGGCCAGCGGGACGTGACCGTCACCACCGAGGGCTATAACTACATCGCCATCGGTGACGACGTGTATATGTACACCGGTGTCACCTCCGTGGTATCCGATGAGTCCAACATCGGCTTCATTCTCTCCAACCAGCGCACCAAGGAAACGCGGTTCTATCTGGTGGCGGGCGCCAAGGAGTATTCCGCCATGGACAGCGCCCAGGGTCAGGTGCAGCAGATGAAGTACACCGCCACCTTCCCCCTGCTGCTGAATATCTCCGACCAGCCCACGTATTTCATGGCGCTGAAGGACGCCGCCGAGCTGGTGAAGATGTACGCCATGGTCAACGTCAGCCAGTACCAGATCGTGGCCACCGGCGACACGGTGGCCCAGTGTGAGGCCAACTACCGCCGCATCCTGGCGGAGAAAGGTCTGGTATCCGCCGATGACGCCGATCTGCCCCTGACGGGCCAGAACGAAGTCACCGGTGTGCTGGAGGATATCCGCTCCGCCGTGGTGGACGGCAATACCCTCTACTACCTGCACCTGACCGGTGACGAGCACTACTACGTCATCTCCGCCGCGCAGCAGCCGGAGGCGGTCATCTTCAATGTAGGCGACAGCGTCGCCATTCGGTACGCTGAGGGCGAGGGTACCATCCTCACCGCCGACAGCGTCACCCGCACCGCCGCGCAGACCGCTCCCGTTGTCGAGGAAACCGAGACTGACGGTGCCGCGTAAAAGCGCATAAAAAAGAGCACCCCCTTGCGGGGGTGCTCTTTTTTGCATCACTTGATCTCCACGACCTCGTAACCGGCGTCGGTGACAGCCTTCTTCAGCGCCTCGTCACTGGCGTTGCCGGTGACGACGGCGGTCCCGGACGCCAGATCCACGTCCGCCTGTACGCCCAGGGCGGTCAGCGCCTTCTCCACGTGGGAGACGCAGTGGGCACACATCATGCCTTTGATAGTGATGGTCTTTTTCATAGCGGTATCCTCCTTACTGCTTTCGTTATTATTTATATTTTGCATCGGCTGCGGCTCTTTTGCAGTCGGCGTTCCCTCCCGTCTGCGGCCCCTCCAGCCCCGCAGACGCAGGGCGTTGCTGACCACGCACACGCTACTCAGACTCATGGCCGCGGCGGCGATCATGGGGTTCAGGGTGATCCCAAAGGCCGGGTACAGCACACCCGCCGCCACCGGAATGCCCACAGAATTATAGAAGAACGCCCAAAACAGGTTCTGACGGATATTCCGCAGGGTAGCCCGGGACAGGGCCGCCGCGTCGGCGATATCCATAAGACTGCTCTTCATCAGCACGATGTCCGCCGACTCGATGGCCACATCCGTGCCTGCGCCGATGGCCAGGCCCACATCCGCCGTCACCAGTGCAGGGGCGTCGTTGATGCCGTCGCCCACCATGGCTACCTTCTTGCCCTCGGCCTGCAATTCCTGCACCACCCGGGCCTTATCCTGTGGCAGCACCTGGGCGATGACCCGGCTGACGCCCACCTGCCGGGCAATGGCGTCCGCCGTGCGCTGGTTGTCGCCGGTGAGCAGCACCACGTCGCAGCCCATCTCCCGCAGGGCGGCAATGGCGGCGGCGCTGTCCGCCTTGACCACGTCCGCCACGGCGATGACCCCCAGCAGTGATGTACCCGCGGCGATAAACAGCGGCGTTTTGCCGTCCTCCGCCAGTCTGGCCGCACCGGATTTCATCTCCTCGCCGACGGCCACTGCGGATGCCTCCATAAAGGCCTCGTTGCCCGCCAGCAGTAATGTACCTTCCGCCCGGGCGGCAACACCGCCGCCGGCCACGGCGGTAAAGTCGGACACCGGCCGCAGGGCCAGTCCGCGCTTTTCCGCCTCGGCCACGATCGCCCCGGCCAGCGGGTGCTCGGAAGGCTTTTCCAGCGACGCGGCGGCGGACAGCAGCGTATCCTCGGTCATGCCGCCGGCGCACAGCACATCCGTCACCCGGGGCTTACCCTCGGTGACGGTACCGGTCTTGTCCAGCACCACCGTATCCACCCGGCCCATCAGTTCCAGGCTGGCGGCGGACTTTACCAGAATACCCTGCTCCGCCGCCTTGCCCGTAGCCACAGTGATGGCCACCGGCGTGGCCAGGCCCAGAGCGCAGGGGCAGGAGATCACCAACACAGCGATGGCGATGGACAGACAGAAGCGCACGCCCATGCCGCCCACCGCAGCCCACAGGATAGCCGCCAGCAGCGCGATGAAAATGACCACCGGCACGAACACGGCACTGATCTTATCCGCCAGACGGCTGATAGGTGCCTTGCCGCTGGCGGCCTGCTCTATCAGCTGAATAATCTGGGACAGAGTGGTATCCGCACCTACACGGTCCGCCGTCAGCTCCAGATAGCCGCCGGTGAGGATGGTGGCGGACACCGCCTTGCCGCCCGCAGCCTTCTCCACCGGCATACTCTCGCCGGTAAGGGCGGACTCGTCCACGGTGCCGCTGCCCGCCGTCACGGTGCCGTCCACGGGGATACGCCCTCCCTGCCGGACGATGACCGTCTCGCCGGCCTTGATGTCCTCGGTGGGGACGGTGACCTCCTTGCCGTCCCGGCGCACCACGGCGGACTCCGGCGCCAGCGCCAGCAGGGCGGTGATGGCCCCGGTCGTCTTGCCCTTGGAGCGCTCCTCCAGGTACTTACCTACCGTCACCAGCGCCAATATCATGCCCGCCGACTCGAAGTACAGGTCCGGCATACCCGTGACCTTTCCCGCCACCAGCAGGCCCATCTCGATCAGGCTGTACACCAGCCCCGCCGCTGCGCCCAGCGCCACCAGCGAGTCCATATTGGGCGCACCCTTGAACAGCCGGGAAAATCCCACGGTGAAATAACTGCGGTTCAAAATCAATATGGGCACCGTCAGCACCAGCAGCACAAAGGCCGACAGCAAGGGCTGTGTGTGCATGAACATGGGCACCGGCAGCCCCATCATGTGCCCCATGCTCAGGTAAAACAGCGGCACCAGACACACCACCGACCACAGCAGCCGGCGGCCCATGGCCTTTACCGCCGCGTCCTGCTCCGCGTGCAGGTCCCGCCGGGCCTCGCTCTCCGGCACGGCGCCGTAGCCCGCCGCCGTCACGGCGGCCACAATGGCGGCGGGGTCCACATTTTCGTCCCTGTCGCACACCAGGGAGCCCAGCATCAGATTTACCGACGCGCTGTGTACGCCGGGCACCGAAGCCGCGGCCCTTTCCACATGGGCGGCGCAGGCGGCGCAGGTCATGCCGGTGATGACGAATTTCTCTGTCATACTGCCATCTCCTTATTTCATCAGCTTTTGCAGCGTGGTCACCAGCTCGTCGATGACCTCGTCGTCCCCCTGTCGGATACCGTCCGCCACGCAGGTGCGGATGTGGGTAGCCAGCAGCTCTTTGCTAAAGCTGTTCAGTGCCGCGCCCACGGCGGATACCTGTATCAGAATGTCGGGACAGTAGGCGTCCTTCTGCAGCATCTCCTGCAGGCCCCGCACCTGCCCTTCAATGCGGCACAGGCGGTTCAGGAGTTTTTTCTGCTCCTCTGGCGTGCGGTGCTTGGTCTTTCCCTGGCAGCAGCAACAAGTATTTTCCACAGTCGTATACCTCCTGGGGGTATTTTTGATCACGACCGCATTATATACCCCCACTGGGTATTTGTCAACGTTTTTCTTTGGGCCGCACCAGCAGCGCCGCCAACAGGGAAAACACCACCGCCGCGGCGATGCCGCCGGAGGTGGCGGTCAGTCCGCCGGTGAGCACACCCAGCAAGCCGTCCTCCGCCACCGCTTTGGCCACGCCCTTCGCCAGGGAGTAGCCAAAGCCCGTCAGCGGCACGGTGGCCCCGGCGCCGCCCCAGTCCACGATATACTGATACACACCCACAGCCTGCAGCAGCACACCTGCCACCACATAGCCCGTCAGAATACGGGCCGGGGTCAGGCTTGTCTTGTCCAGAATGATCTGGCCCACGGCGCACAGCAGCCCGCCGCAGAGAAAGGCATTGAGATACTCCATCACGCATCCTCCTTCGTCCGGTCCAGCACCACCGCGTGGCAGATGCCCGGTATGCTCTCCCCTTGAAATGAACTGGTGGGGCTCAGCAGCGCCCCGGTGGGGGCGAACAGCACCCGCCGCCACCGGCCCCGGCGCATCTCCGGCAGCAGATAGCCGCAGAGCACCGCCGCAGAGCAGCCGCATCCGCTGCCGCCGGCGTGCATATCCTGTTTCTTCCGGTCATAGAGCACCAGTCCGCAGTCGGTGTAATTCTCCAACGTCACGCCTTCCCGGGCGAACAGCTCCAGCACGATGCGGCTGCCCACATCGCCCAGGTCGCCGGTGAGGATCAGGTCATAGTCCCCGGGTACGGTGCCGGTGTCCCGGAACACTGCCTGCAGGGTGTCGAAGGCCGCCGGTGCCATGGCCGCGCCCATGTTGGTCATATCCGTCACACCCAGATCCACGATGCGTCCCCGGGTCACATGGGTGATATACGGTCCCTCCGCCTGGGCCCCCAGAATGCAGCACCCCGCCGCCGTGGCCGTCCACTGGGCAGTAGGAGAACGCTGGCTGCCGTAGGGCAGAGGCATCCGATACTGCCTCTCCGCCGTGCAGAAGTGGGAGGAGGTCTGCGCCGCCGCCATACGGACCGCGCCGGAGGCCACGGCCATAGCGGCCAGCGACAGTGTCTCCCCCATAGTAGAGCAGGCCCCATATACCCCATAGAAGGGAATATTGAAATCCCGCAGGGCAAACGTGGCCCCAATGTTCTGGTTCAGCAGATCCCCGGCGAAGGCGCAGTCCACGTCCTCCGCCGCCAACCCGCCCTTTTGCAGGGCCAGACGCAGGGCATCCGCCTGCATCTGTGCCTCGCCCTGTTCCCAGGTCTTTTTCCCACAGAAGGCGTCCGTCCCCACAGCGTCGAAGCAGCCGCCCAGCGGCCCCTCGCCCTCCAGCTTTCCCGCCACCGCCGCAAAGCTGACCACTCCCGGCGGCTGCAAAAACCGGCAGGTCTGCCGGCTCAAGCGTTTTACGTCCATGATACGCACCTCGCAAACATAGCATTGACCGTAGTGTGCGCTGTTTGCGGGAAAATATGAAAGCGCCGTCCCGCGGGACGGCGCTTTCGCAGATCTTCAAAACACCAGCTGCACCAGCAGCATATAGCAGACGGTGCCTGCCAGAATGGACAGCAGCGTGTTCCGCCGCCACAGGTGCAGCCCGGCTGTCACCGCCACGGCGATGCCCTCCGGAATGCCGTGGCTGCCGCCCAGAAGGTCGGTACTGCGCAGGCTGTACACCACCAGCAGGCCCATCATGGCCGGCGGCAGCAGCCTGCCCAGGTCCTCCACCACCTTCGGCAGCTTCTTGTCCCCAGAGAACAGCAGGAACGGCGTCCATCGGGTGATCTGGGTGGCCAGCGCCACCATCGCCACGATGATCAGGGAATGTATTGTGTCTAGGCGCATAGCTTCCTCCTTCCCAGCAGCAGGACCGCCAGGGTCAGCACCATGGCCGGGATGACCATGTTGTCCGCGCCGAAAACGGCCAGACCCGCCACAGCGCACACCAGACCGGCAGCGCCGGGGGCACGGTTCTCTTTCTTGACGACCTGCTCGATGAACAGCACCACGAACAGCGCCGTCAGGGCAAAGTCGATGCCGGTGATGTCAAAGGTGATCAGCCCGCCCAGCAGGCCACCCAGCATGGAGAACGCCACCCAGTACAGCCAGGTCAGGAAGCTCATGGCAAAGTAGAACAGCGTGGGGTCCGTGTCCTCCGGCGGCTCCACCGAGGAGGAGAGGGAAAAGTTCTCGTCACTGAGGGTATAGATCATAAAATACCGCAGCCTGCCCAGTCCCCGGTACTTGGGCAGCAGCGCCAGCGCGAAAAACAGGTGCCGTGCGTTGACCATCAGGCTCAGCACAAAGGCCTGCAGTGGATCAAAGGCCGTGGTCAGCAGCGTGATCGCCACATACTGCATACTGCCGCAGAAGGCGAAGGCGCTGACGAAGCCGGCCCACAGGAAGCCGTAACCCTTGGAGGCCATCAGTACGCCGTAGGCCATGCCTACGGCCAGATAGCCGGTCATAATGGGGATGGTATGGGGAAACGCCGCCTTCACCGCCGCGGCAAAGCTCCTGTTCTGCACGGTATCACATCCTTTGAAGCGTGGGATAACGGCGCAATTATAATGTAAAACTCTTTTTCCCGCAATACTGGAAAACAGCGAATAAATGGTATATAATACAGGAACTTGTTGTGACTTTTGGTTGACAAAGGAGCGTATGTCATGGAAGAAATGCGTAGCTTTGGATATATCTGTCCGGCCTGCGGCAAGGCCGTGCTGCACAGCCGCAGCGTTTTCGCCCTGAACGCCGCCGCGGCGCGGATGGAATGCGAATGCGGCAAAGAAGCTCTGACCGCCGAGACGGACGGCCTGCGCTTCCGGCTGAACGTGCCCTGCGGCGTGTGCGGCGGGCACCATCAGGCGGAGTGCGACGCCGGTGCGCTGCTGCACGGCCGGGGCATCGGCCTGGCCTGCCCGGTAAAACAGGAGCTGTGCTGCTACATCGGCGAGGAGCCCCAGGTGCGAAAGGCCATGGAGGGTCTGGCCCTGCGGGTGGCCAAGGAAAAAGCGTCCCCCGATGAGGCCTTCACCGACAACGTCATCATGTACGAGGTGCTGTCCGAGCTGAAGGATATCGCCGCCCGGGGCGGCATCGCCTGCGCCTGCGGCAGCCACGAATACACCATGCAGGTGCGCCGCGGCGCGGTGGACCTGACCTGTGCCAAATGCGGGGGACGCCTGCGCCTTCCCGCCGCCACCGACAGCGACCTGGATGATCTGTGCTGCCGTATGACGCTGACCATCCCGGGGAGGTAACATGGGCGCTGTCTTCTGTTTTCTGCTGTTTCTGGCCGCAGTGGGTCTCTGCATCCTTTTGGGCCAGTCCCTGATCCTTGCGATATGGGTGGGCATAGCAGCCTTCGCCGCCCTGGGCCTGCGCCGCGGGATGACCGTGCGGGCCATGTGGGACGCCGCCTGGGAGCAGGGCCGCAAAATGTGCTGCGTGATCGTGATCTACATGCTCATCGGCGCCATCACCGCCCTGTGGCGCAGCGCCGGGACCATCGCCTTCTTCATCTATCACGGGCTGCGCATCATCACGCCGCAGCTGTTCCTGCTGGTGACGTTCCTGCTGACCAGCTTCATCTCCTACGCCCTGGGCACGTCCTTCGGCGTGGTGGGCACCCTGGGCGTGATCCTGATGGCCTTGGCCCGCTCCGGCGGCGTCAGCGTGGCCATCACGGCGGGGACCATCGTGGCCGGCGCCTACTTCGGCGACCGCTGCTCGCCGGCCTCCTCCAGCGCCACGCTGGTGGCCGCCGCCACCGATACCAAGCTCTATGACAACCTGCACATGATGCACCGCACCGGCTGGCTGCCCTATCTGGTCAGCCTCGCGGCCTACGCCGCCCTGTCCGTAACGCACCCGCTGGCCATGGTGGACAGCGGTGTGCTGGACCAGCTGTCCGGCACCTTCAGCCTCAGCTGGTGGACGGCCATCCCGGCGCTGCTGATCCTGATCCTGCCGCTGTGCAAGGTCCCCATCCGGCCCACCATGGCCGTCAGTGCGCTGACGGCGCTGCTGGTGACGGTGTTCGCCCAGGGCCGCGCTCTGCTGCCCACCCTGCGGGATGCGGTGCTGGGCTACCTCCCCGCCCCCGGCGCGCTGCACGACGTGCTCTCCGGCGGCGGCATGATGTCCATGGTCTCGGCCACCATCATGGCCGTCAGCGCCGGGCTGTACGCCGGGCTGCTGGGCGGCATGGGCGTGCTGAACGGCGCGGCGCATCTGGCCCAGCGCCTGGCCCGGAGAGCCGGGCGGTTCCCCGCCTGCGCGGCGATCTCCGTGGTGTGCAGCATGGTGTTCTGCAACCAGTCCACCTGCGCGGTGGTGTGCAACCAGCTGCTGGAGGACGACTACACCAAGCGCGGCCACGGCAGGGGCGAGATGGCCCTTGACATCGAGAACTCCGGCATCGTCCTCTCGCCGCTGATCCCCTGGAACATCTCCGTGTCCATCCCGCTGGCCATGCTGGGCGCGGACATGTCCGCCATCCCCTACGAAATACTGCTGTACGCCATCCCCCTGTGCTATTGGCTGACAAAGCGCCGGGTCTATCCGCCGAAAGGAGACGACTGCCATGATACGATTGCTGAGCCGCTGGCTCATTCCTGACCGGGACAACGTGTCCTCCCCCGCCGTCCGCCGTGCCTACGGCACCCTGTGCGGCGCTGTGGGCATCGCACTGAATATTCTGCTGTTCATCGGCAAATTCTTCGCCGGACAGCTGTCCGGTTCCATCGCCGTCACGGCGGACGCCTTCAACAACCTGTCCGACGCCGGCTCCTCGGCGGTGACGCTGCTGGGCTTCCGTCTGGCGGGCAAAAAGCCGGACACCGACCACCCCTTTGGCCACGGCCGCATCGAGTACATATCCGGCCTGATCGTAGCGGGCCTGATCCTGCTGATGGGTGTGGAGCTGGCCAAGTCCTCCTTTGACAAGATCCTCCATCCGGAGGCCGTCACCTTTTCCCTGATGGCTATCGCCATCATGGCCGCCTCCGTGTGCGTGAAGGTCTATATGTGGCTGTACAACCGGGCCGTCGGCCGGAAGATCAAGTCCGCCGCCATGGAGGCCACCGCCACGGACAGCCTTTCCGACACCGTCTCCACCCTGGCGGTGCTCCTTGCCATGCTCATCGGCAAATGGACCGGTCTGGCGGTGGACGGCTATGTGGGCCTGGTGGTGGCGCTGTTCATCCTGTTCTCCGCCTACAAGGCCGCAAAAGAGACCCTGTCCCCCCTGCTGGGGCAGGCGCCCGACCCGGCGCTGGTGCAGCAGATACGGGATATCGTCCTCTCCAACGACACAGTGCTGGGCGTACACGATCTGGTGGTCCACGACTACGGCCCCGGCCGTCTGATGATCACCCTCCACGCGGAGGTCCCCGCCCACGGGGACATCATGGCCATGCACGATGTGATCGACAATATTGAAAAGGAACTGATGGAGAAGCTCCACTGCCACGCCGTCATCCACATGGACCCCATCGTCACCGACGGCTCCGTCACCGCACTGAAGGAACAGGTGGCCGCGCTGGTGAAGCAGGTGGATCCCGGTCTGACCATCCACGACTTCCGCGTGGTCCGGGGCACCACACACGATAACCTGATCTTCGACGCGGTGCTGCCCTTCTCCAGCAGCAAGACCCCGGCCCAGGCAGCGCAGGAGATACGCGCTCTGGTCCGCACCATGGACGGCAATTACTACGCCGTGGTCACGGTGGAGCACAGCTATACCGACTAAAGCTAAAAAAGTATCCGTGCGCCTGCGGCGCACGGATGAGAGTCCTTATTCCCACGTTTGCCATATCTCCGGGCAATAGCCCACGGTGGCCTGCTTCCCGTTGCGGACAATGGGCGCGGCGAACAGCTCCGGATAGCCCAGCAGCTTTTCCTCCGCCGCCTGCGGGGTGATGTAGGCCATGTACAGTTCCTCGTACGCCCGGCAGCCCTTGTCCACCAGCGCGTCGAAGCTGCCCACGGCGGCTCTGATGGAGCGGTATTCCCCCGGTGACACGCCCTTGCTCACAAGGTCGATGTACTGGTACTTGATGCGGCGCTCCTTGAACCAGCGCTCCGCCTTTTTCGTGTCGAAGGACTTGCTTTTTCCGAAGATCTGAATATTCATAGCGTATGCTCCTTACAAAAGAAATGGAGGGACAGTATGGACGACACCATCCGCAGACTGAAAGAACTGACAGACGCCAGTGACAACATCGTGTTTTTCGGCGGCGCCGGCGTATCCACCGAGTCCGGTATCCCGGACTTCCGCAGTGTGGACGGCCTGTACCGCCAGAAGTTCAAATACCCGCCGGAGACCATGCTCAGCCACACATTTTACGAGACGCACACTGAGGAATTCTACGACTTCTACCGGGCCAAAATGCTGGCCCTGGACGCCCAGCCCAACGCCGCCCACCGCAAGCTGGCGGAATGGGAGCGGCAGGGGAAGCTGAAGGCCGTCATCACCCAGAACATCGACGGCCTGCACCAGAAGGCCGGCAGCCAGGAGGTCCTTGAGCTCCACGGCAGCGTGCTGCGGAACCACTGTACCCGCTGCGGGAAATTCTACGGTGTGGAGCGCATCGCGGAGAGCCGCGGCATTCCCCGCTGCACCTGCGGCGGCATCATTAAGCCGGACGTGGTGCTGTATGAGGAGTCCCTGGATGAGGACGTGATGGCCCGCGCCATCCACTATATCCGGCAGGCAGACGTGCTCATCATCGGCGGCACGTCGCTGGTGGTCTATCCCGCCGCCGGGCTGATACAGTACTACCGCGGCCATAAGCTGGCGGTCATCAACAAGGGCGGGGCCGGCAGCGGTCTTGGCGCCGCCGTCGCCATCGACGGCCCTATCGGCCAGGTCATGGCCCAATTATAACACGCAGCGCCCCGGCACGCAAGCCGGGGCGCCGTGCTATTGCGAACGCCGTGCCGATGTGCTATACTATATATTCAAAAAAACACCAAGCGAGGCATAGCATGACCACGAAAGATTATCAGACCCGCAGCCCCCTGCGGATATTCCTCTCCTACTTCAAACCCCACCGGCGGCTCTTCGCCCTGGACCTGTCCTGCGCGTTCCTCATCGCCTGCATCGACCTGGCGTTCCCGCTGGTGTCCCGCGCCGCCATGTATACCTGGCTGCCCCAGCGGCAGTTCCGGGTATTCTTCATCGTCATGGCGGTGGTGGTGGCCGCTTATGTGCTGCGCTCGGCGCTGTACTTCGTGGTGGCCTACTGGGGCCACACCTTCGGCATCCGCGTGGAGGCGGATATCCGCCGCGATCTGTACCGCCACATTCAGGAGCTGGGCTTCGACTTCTACGACCGCAACCGCACCGGCCAGCTGATGAGCCGCCTGACCAGTGACCTGTTTGAACTGACGGAGCTGGCCCACCACGGGCCGGAGGATCTGTTCATCTCCCTGGTGACCATCGTGGGCGCGCTGGCGGTGATGTTCACCCTGCGCTGGGAGCTGGCGCTGGTACTGCTGGTGCTGCTGCCTGTCCTGCTGACCATGGCCCTGCGCCGCCGCCGGCAGATGAGCGCCGCCTCCCGGGCCGCCAAGGTCAAGACCGGCACCATCAACGCCGCCATCGAGTCCGGCCTGTCCGGCGTGCGGACCACCAAGGCCTTTGCCAACGAGGAAGCCCAGCAGCAGCGGTTCGACGAGGCCAACGAGGTGTTCAAGACCGCCAAGCGTGGCTTTCACAAGGAGATGGGCCGCTTCAACGCGGTGATGGAGTTCTGCACCGGCATATTGCCGGTGGCGGTGATCGCCGTGGGCGGCTGGCTCATCATGGGGGAGAAAATGGACTATGTGGATCTGATCACCTTCTCCCTATACGTCACCGCCTTCGTCAGTCCCATCCGCAAGCTGGCCAACTTCGCCGAGATGTTCTCCAACGGCTTCGCGGGCCTGCACCGCTTCATTGAGCTGATGGCCACCGAGCCGTCCATCCAGGACGCGCCGGACGCGCAGCCCCTCGAACATATACAGGGCCGCGTGGACGTGAACGATGTCTCCTTCGCCTACGGCGAAAAGGCCGAGGTGCTGCACAACGTGACGCTGCACATCCCCGCCGGCGAGACGGTGGCCCTGGTGGGGCCCTCCGGCGGCGGCAAGACCACCCTGTGCCAGCTGCTGCCCCGGTTCTACGACGTGGACAGCGGCAGCATCACCGTCGACGGCCGCGATGTCCGCGCCGTTACCCAGCGCTCCCTGCGCCGGGCCATCGGCATCGTGCAGCAGGACGTGTTCCTGTTTGCCGACACCATCCGCGAGAATATTCGCTACGGCCGCCCTGACGCCACCGATGCCGAGGTAGAGCAGGCGGCGCGGCAGGCGGAGATCTACGACGATATCTGCGCCATGCCCGACGGGTTCGACACCTATGTGGGCGAGCGGGGCGCGCTGCTCTCCGGCGGGCAGAAGCAGCGGGTGGCCATCGCCCGGGTGTTTCTGAAGGCCCCGCCCATTCTGATACTGGATGAAGCCACCTCCGCGCTGGACAGCGTGACGGAAGCCCGCATCCAGGGCGCCTTTGACCGTCTGGCCCAAGGCCGCACGACACTGATCATCGCCCACCGGCTGTCCACCATTCGTTCCGCCGACCGGATACTGGTGATACAGGACGGCGTGATCGCCGAGGAGGGCAGCCACGCGGAGCTGCTGGCAAGGAACGGCGTGTACGCCACGCTGTACCACACGCAGAATTTGGGGGCATAACATGGACAGACGAGAACTGCTGGACAGAGCCGCCCACAGCCCGGAGGAACGGCTGCTGCTGAGCCGCGTGTGGGATAAGTGTGAGCAGTGCCGCACGCGGAACATTCCCACGGCCACAGGCTTTCTCTCCCCTGCGGAGCAGGCTGCAGCGCAGGGCTTTCTGGTGCTGCTGGGCGCGCGGGAGTCCGGCATTTTCTGGGGCGGCTATGACGGCGCGGAGCGAAAGCGGCTGCTGTTTCTGCCGGAGTGGATGGAGGAGCCGGACGGCACGGAGGTCGCGGCGGTGCAGGCCGCGTGCCGCAGCGGCGGCGACCTGACCCACCGGGATTTTTTGGGCAGTTTGATGGCTCTGGGATTGACCCGGGAGAAGATAGGCGATATACTTGTGGAAAAGGGCGGCTGTCAGGTGCTGCTGGACCCGTCCATGACGGATTTCCTGCTGCAGAACTGGGACAGCGCCGGCCGGGAGAAGCTCACCGTAACGCCGCTGCCGCTTTCGGCGCTGGCGCCGCCGCAGGCGGCGGTGAAGGAAATAAAGGACACGGTGTCATCCCTGCGGCTGGACAACGTGCTGGCGGCGGGATTTTCTCTCAGCCGGGGCCGGGCGGCGGAGGCCGTGGAAAAAGGGTCCGTACAGGTGAACTACGTCACCTGTGTGAAGCCGGACAAGCCCGTGTCGGCGGGGGATACCATCACCTGCCGCGGTCTGGGAAAATGCGTATTGGACAGCGTGGGCGCTCCCACGAAAAAGGGCCGCCTGCCGTTGGCCATACGGCGATACATATAAGGGAGAAACAGCTATGGACGAGAAGAAGATAGCACGCATCAATGAGCTGGCCCGCAAGGCCAAGGCCGAGGGGCTGACAGACGCGGAGATCGAGGAGCGCGCTGCACTGCGGCAGGAGTACCTGAACGCGGTAATGGCCAATGCCCGCAGCGTGCTGGAGAATACCTATATCGTGGACGAAAAGGGCAACAAGCGAAAGCTGCGGGGAAAGGGAGAAGGGGAAGCATGAGCTACGAATACGACGAGAACAACGGTCTTCAGCCGAAGCCGCCGAAAAAGAACAATAACGACCTGGGTTCGTGGATATTCATCGCGGTGATGTTTGCCGTGGCCTGGCCTGTGGGCCTGATCCTGCTGCTGAGCAAGCTCAGCGAGGGCGGCGGCAGGAAAATGCGCCAGCAGGCGCGGGATGCGTGGCAGCGGACAGCGGCGGGCAGCGCCGAGGCGAAGCCTGCGCAGGCGCGCGCCTCCGCGGCGAAGAACACCGTCCGCAAGGTCACAGAGACGCCGAACTACTCCGACAAGGGCGCCAAAACCATGAAGATCATCGGCGCGGCGGTAGCCATTCTGGGCGCGTTTTTCCTGGTGCAGCAGGTGGACTACTTTGAACTGCGCTACGCCATCAAATGGCATGAATGGATGGACCTGCTGCGGCAGGTGTTCTACCCCATGGGCATGATGGCCGGCGGCGTGTCCCTGCTGCTGGGCAGCGGCGCCATGAGGCGCCGCCAGCGGCGCTTTGCCACCTACCTCCGCACCGTCGGGCAGAAGCAGGCCGTGCCCCTGGACTATCTGGCCCGGGCCGCCGACGTGTCCCGCCGCCGGGTGGAGAAGGACGTGAACCTGATGCTGGAAAAGGGCCTCTGGGGTGACGAGGCCTATATCGACATGGGCAGCGGTATGCTCTTCAAGTCCCAGGCCGCCGCCACGGCGTACTTTGATGCCGCCCACCGCGCCAAGGCGGAGCAGGGTCAGCCCGCACAGACCGCGCCCGCGCCGGCGGGCTACGCCGCCACCCTGGCCCAGATCCGCGAGCTGAACGACCGCATCGCCGACGAGGCCATCAGCGCCAAGCTGGACCGCATGGAGCAGGTGTCCGGCCGTATTTTCAAACTCATTGAAGAGGACGAGGCCAAGCGTGACGCCGCCGGCACGTTCCTGAACTACTACCTGCCCACCACCCTGAAGCTGCTGGAAAACTACGCCAGCTTCGAGGAGGCCGGCGTCAGCGGCGAGAACCTGAGCCAGGCCAAGGCCAAGATCGAAAAGACCATGGACAGCATCGTGGCGGGCTTCGAGCACCAGCTGGACGAGCTGTACCGCACCGATGCCATGGATATCGACAGCGATATCCGGGTGATGGAGACCATGCTGCGCCGGGACACCGCCAGCGTGGCGGACGACTTCGGCCTGAACGGCAGCAGCGCCGTACAGCAGCGGGATGAGTAAACGAAAAGGGAAACGCAGCGCGCCTGCGTTTCCCTTTTGTGCTTGCGGCCCTTTTCCGCCCCCGCCGCGGCACAAAAAGCGCCTTGTTTGTTGACGGGACGGGAAAAATGGGGTACAATGTCGGTAACGTTACCAGTGACCTGTTTCGCGCCCTTTGACGGAACAGGCGTGCTACCATAGAGCAGACGAGCAGAGTGAGAGAAAAGGAGCTGAGCACATGACGCGGCACCCGGCCCACGACATCTACACCTACCTCGGCGCGCACCCGGCGGAGCAGGGCTTCACCTTCCGCGTGTGGGCGCCCAACGCCCGCGCCGTAGCGCTGGCCGGGGACTTCAACGGCTGGCAGCCCCAGCCCATGACCCGGCTGGATACCGGCGTGTGGGAAACGGCGGCGGAGAACGCCAAGGTCTACGACGCCTACAAGTATGTGGTCACCGGCGCGGACGGCCGGGTGGTCTGGAAGGCCGATCCCTGTGCCTTCCACGCGGCCACCCGTCCCGGGACAGACAGCAAGGTCTACGACCTGTCCGGATACCAGTGGCAGGACGATGACTGGCGGCAGCAGCGGCTGGAAAAGCCGCCGGTGAACGGCGAGCTGCTGATCTACGAGGTGCATCTGGGCTCGTGGAAGCGCCACGAGGACGGCTCTCCCCTGAGCTATGTGGAGCTGGCAAAGGAGCTGCCCTCCTATGTAAAGGCCATGGGCTACAACTTCGTAGAGCTGCTGCCGGTGACGGAATACCCCCTGGACGACAGCTGGGGCTACCAGTGCACCGGCTACTTCGCCCCCACCAGCCGCTACGGCACGCCCCACGACTTCATGGCCCTGGTGGATGCCCTGCACTGGGCGGGGCTGGGCGTGATACTGGACTGGGTGCCCGCCCACTTCTGTAAGGACAGCCACGGGCTTATCGAATTTGACGGCACCTGCCTCTACGAGTACGGCGACCCCCTGAAATGGGAGCACGCCGGCTGGGGCACCCGTGTATTCGACTTCGGCAAGCCGGAGGTCCGGGAATTCCTGCTGTCCTCCGCCGTCTACTGGTTGAAGGAATACCACATCGACGGGCTGCGGGTGGACGCGGTGGCGTCCATGCTGTATCTGGACTATGACCGGCAGGGCGGCGCGTGGCGTCCCAACAAGGACGGCGGCCGGGAGAACCTGGAGGCCATCGACTTCCTGCGTGAGCTGAACCGGGCAGCCTTTGCCGCCGACCCGGCGGCGCTGATGGTGGCGGAGGAGTCCACCGCGTGGCCGCTGGTCACCTATCCGCCGGAGCAGGGTGGTCTGGGCTTCAACCTGAAGTGGAACATGGGCTGGATGAACGACCTGTGCCACTATCTGAAGATGGACCCCTACTTCCGCCAGTTCCACCACCGGGACGTGACGTTCTCCATGGTCTACGCCTTCTCGGAAAACTACGTCCTGCCCCTGTCCCACGACGAGGTGGTCCACATGAAGGGCTCTCTCCGGGGCAAGATGCCCGGCGACGACTGGCGGCAGCTGGCCGGTGTAAGGAGTTTCTGGGCCTATATGCTGTGCCACCCCGGCAAAAAGCTGCTGTTCATGGGCAGCGAGCTGCCCCAGTGGCACGAGTGGGACTTCCGCGGCCAGCTGGACTGGTATCTGCTGGACGATCCCGCCTGCCGGGCCAGCCATGAGTGCCTGCGGCAGCTGAACCGGCTGTATAAGCGCAACCGGTGCCTGTGGGAAAACGACCGGGACTGGGACGGCTTTACATGGCTGGTGGCCGATGATAACCACAACAATGTGCTGGTGTTTCTGCGGCGGGACCGCAGGGGCCACGAGCTGATCTGCGCGGTGAACTTCGCGCCGGTGCCCTGGGACAACTACCGCTTCGGCGTGCCGGCAGCGGCGCGGTATGAGGTACTGTTCAACACGGACGACGCCTGCTGGGGCGGCAGCGGCTGCGCCCTTCCGGCGGGCAGCCGGATCGACGTGGACGAGATCCCCTCCCACGGGCGGGAGACTTCCCTTTCCCTGACCATTCCGCCCTTGGGCGCGGTGCTGCTGCGCCGGGAGGGAAAACGCCCCCGAAAAAAACAGAACACAGGAGGTACGCAAGGATGAAAAAAGAGTGTGTGGCGATGCTGCTGGCCGGCGGCCAGGGCAGCCGCCTGTACGTGCTCACCGGCAGCATGGCCAAGCCCGCCGTGCCCTTCGGCGGCAAATTCCGCATCATCGACTTTCCCCTGTCCAACTGTACCAACTCCGGCATCGACACCGTGGGCGTGCTGACCCAGTACCGGCCGCTGGAGCTGAACACCTACATCGGCAGCGGCCAGCCCTGGGAGCTGGACCGTGTCAACGGCGGCGTACATATCCTGCCGCCCTACCAGAGCGCCGGCGGCGCCGTCTGGTACAAGGGCACCGCCAACGCCATCTACCAGAACATCGGCTTCGTGGATCTGTACGACCCGGAGTACGTACTGGTGCTCTCCGGCGACCACATCTACAAGATGGACTACTCCCTGATGCTGCGCCGCCACAAGGAGACGGGCGCTGACTGCACCATCTCCGTCATGGAGGTCCCCTGGGAGGAGGCCAGCCGCTTCGGTATCATGGCCGTGGACGGCGAGGACAACATCACCGAGTTCGCCGAGAAGCCCAAGGAACCGAAAAGCAACCTGGCCTCTATGGGCATCTATATCTTCACCTGGAAAAAGCTGCGCCAGTACCTCATCGATGATGAGACTGACCCCCGCAGCGACAACGACTTCGGAAAAAACATCATCCCCGCTATGCTGCGAAACGGTGAGAAGATGTCCGCCTACCGCTTCGAGGGCTACTGGAAGGACGTGGGCACGCTGGACTCCCTGTGGGACGCCAACATGGATATGCTCTCCCCCGGCTCCGGGCTGAACCTGCTGGACAAGAAGTGGCGCATCTACGGCCGCACGCCCACCTGCCCGCCCACCTACATCGGTAAAACGGGCGATGTGGGCAACAGCGCCGTGGCCAAGGGCTGCACCGTGCTGGGCGAGGTAAAGAACGCCGTCCTCAGCACCGGCACCACCGTGGCCGAGGGCGCGTCCGTCTCCTATTCCGTGGTCATGCCCGGCGCCGTCATCGAGGCAGGCGCGAAGGTGTCCTACGCCATCGTGGGCGAGGGCTGCCGCGTAGGCAGAAACGCCGTGGTGGGCGGCGCCCCGGGCAGCGTCCCCTTTGAGGACTGGGGCATCGCCGTGCTGGGGCCCCGGACCTCCGTGGCGGACGGCGCGGTCATCGAACCGAAAATGATGCTGGGCGAAAACGGCAAGGAGGTGCGGCCATGAACGGAATGCACGGGATCATCTTCTCCTACGACAAGGAAAACGGTCTGCGGGAGCTCATCGAAAATCGCGTCCACGGCTCCATCCCCTTCGGCGGTGACTACCGCATCATCGACTTCATCCTCTCCAGCATGGTGAACGCCGGCGTCACGGACGTGGGCGTTATCATGCACGGCAAGTGCCAGTCGCTGCTGGACCACCTGGGCAGCGGCAAGAGCTGGGACCTGAGCCGCAACTTCGGCGGTCTGACGCTGCTGCCGGCCTTCGCCTATAATGAGCAGCACCGCGGCGACGGCCAGTTCCGCGGCCGCGTGGATGCCCTGGGCAGCGTGATGAACTACCTGAAGGGCATCCGTCAGGACTACGTGGTGCTGTCCGACAGCGACACGGTCATCAACGCGCCCCTGGAGGACGTGCTCCGCCGCCATATCGACACCGGCGCGGACATCACCGCCGTCTGCACCGCCGTCCCCGGCGACGGGCAGGACACCTACTTCCGGCTGGACGCCCGGGGCCGCATCACCGACACGGCCTACGGCCTGCACACGCCGGAGGGCTATCGCTGCCTGAACATCTTTGTCCTGCGGACCGAGCTGCTCATCCAGCTGGTGACGGAGTGCCTGAGCCACAACCGTTACAGCCTGCGGCGGGATATCCTTCAGGGCATGAGCAGCCGCCTCCATCTGCAAAGCTATGTCTACGACGGCTACGCCGCCCACATCAGCACCCTGCAAAACTACTATGACCGCAGCATGGAGCTGCTGGATACCGCCACCCGCAGCGCCCTGTTCTGCCCGGACCGCCCGGTATACGGCAAGGAAAACGACTCCCCCTCCAGCTACATCGACCCGGAGGGCGGCTGCGTCAACTCCCTGGCCGCCGACGGCTGCGACATCCAGGGCAGCGTAAAAAACTGCGTGCTGTTCCGCAACGTGCGTATTGAAAAGGGTGCCAGCGTGGAAAACTGTATCCTGTTCAAGGACACGGTGGTCAAGCGCGGTGCCATACTGCGGGGCGTGATCACCGACAAATACGTCACCGTCAGCGAGAATGTGACCCTGATGGGCCATGAGCGCTATCCCATCGTCATCGCCAAGGGCGCGACGGTGTGAGAGAAAGGAGCTTGCCATGAAGCTGCTGTATGTGACCAGCGAGGCCTATCCCTTCTGCAAGACCGGCGGCCTGGCCGATGTGGCCGGCAGCCTCCCCCCCGCCCTGGCGGCGGAGGGTGTCGAGACCGCCGTCATTCTGCCCCTGTACGACAAGATCGGCCCCCAGTGGCGGGAGAAAATGACCTTCCGCCGGTATATCTACGTGGACCTGGGCTGGCGGCATGAGTACTGCGGCCTGTTCTCCCTCTATGATCGGGGCGTGACCTGGTACTTCGTGGACAATGAAAAATACTTCCGCCGCGGCCGCCTGTACGGTGAGTTTGACGACGGCGAGCGCTTCGCCTTTTTCAGCAAGGCCGTCGTCGACCTGCTGCCCAGCCTGGACTGGATGCCGGACATCCTCCACTGCAACGACTGGCAGACGGCGCTGGTGCCCATCTATCTCAAGGACGCGGCCACCCGCTGGTGGGAGATACGCCATATCCGCACGGTGTTCACCATTCACAACATTGAGTATCAGGGCCGCTACGGCAGCGACAGCGTAGACCAGCTCTTCGGTCTGGATCGTGGCTGGTACGACGACGGCACCCTCCGCATGGACGGCGACGTGAACCTGATGAAGGGTGCCATGCTCATGGCGGACGCCGTCACCACCGTCAGCCCCACCTACGCCGCCCAACTCCATGACCCAGCCTATGCCGAGGGGCTGGAGAGCGTGGTGGACGCCATCGGCTGGAAAATGCACGGCGTGGTCAACGGCATCGACACCGTCACCTACGACCCGGCGTCCGACCCGGCGCTTCCGGCGCATTACACGGCGGCAGACCCGGCCGGCAAGGCCGTGTGCAAGGCATCCCTGCAGGCTGCCCTCGGACTTGCCCAGGAGCCGGACACGCCGCTGATCGCCATGGTGACGCGGCTGGTGGGCCACAAGGGGCTTGATCTCGTACAGCAGGCCATGGACGGCATTATGGCCACCGGCTGCCAGTTCGTGGTGCTGGGCACCGGCGACGGGCAGTATGAGGACTTCTTCCGCTGGAAAGCCGGGCAGTATCCCGGCCGCGTGTCGGCGCAGATCCTGTACGCCGAGGACCTGTCCAGGCGCGTCTACGCCGCCGCCGACCTGTTCCTGATGCCCTCCCGCAGCGAGCCCTGCGGCCTGAGCCAGATGATCGCCATGCGCTACGGCGCGGTGCCCATCGTGCGGAGCACCGGCGGTCTGGCGGACACCGTGCGCTCCTGCCAGGTGGGGCAGGAGGACGGCACCGGCTACCTGTTCGGCGACTATGACGCCGGGGCCATGCTCTCCGTCATCGGTCAGGCCACCGGCCTGTACCGGGGCGACCGGACAGGCTTCGACACCGTTCGATACCGGGGCATGACCGCGGACTTCAGCTGGGGCCGCAGTGCGGCGGCCTACCGGCATATTTATGAGAACCTTTGACCCAAGGAGGAGTTACCCTATATGACCTACAACAAAGAGACCCTGAAAGAGGCCATCGTACAGAAGCTGCGTCTCAACTACGGCTGCACCGAGCAGCAGGCCACCGACGGCGAGATGATGAAGGCCTGCGCCATGGTCCTGCGGGACATCATGGCCGAGCACGGCGTACAGACCCGCGAGGAGACGGCCCACGAGGAAAAGCGCAAGGTCCACTACCTGTCGCTGGAGTTCCTGATGGGCCGCAGCCTGATGAAAAACGCCTTCAATCTGGCGCTGCTGGAGCCCCTGACCGCCGCCATCGGCGAGCTGGGCTTCAAGGCGGCGGACATTTTCGACATGGAGCCGGACGCCGGTCTGGGCAACGGCGGTCTGGGCCGTCTGGCCGCCTGCTATCTGGACAGCATGACCACCCTGGAGATCCCGGCGACGGGCTACTCCATCTGCTATGAGCTGGGTATTTTCAAGCAGAAGATCGTGGAGGGCCAGCAGGTAGAGCTGCCCGACGACTGGATGCAGCTGGGCGACGCGTGGCTGCTGCCCAAGCTGCAGGAGGCCGAGGAGGTCCGCTTCGGCGGTAAGGTCCGCACCCGCTGGGACAACAACCACCTGATGGTGGTCCATGAGGACTACACCCGTGTGCTGGCCATCCCCTGCGACATGGAGATCGCCGGCTACGACACCGACCATGTGAACACCCTGCGCCTGTGGCAGGCCCGCAGCCCCAAGCCCATCGACATGAAGCTCTTCAGCGAGGGCCAGTACCTCCATGCCGCCGAGGAGCGCGCCATGGCCGACGCCATCAGTCAGGTGCTCTACCCCGAGGACAACCACTACGAGGGCAAGTCCCTGCGGCTGAAGCAGCAGTATTTCTTCGTGTCCGCCACCATTCAGTCCATCACCCGCAAGCACATCCAGCAGTACGGTACCCTCAGGAACTTCCATGAGAAGAACGTCATCCAGATCAACGACACCCACCCCACGCTGGTGATCCCGGAGCTGATGCGTATCCTCATCGACGATGCCGGCATGGGCTGGGACGAGGCCTGGCACATCACCACCCACTGCGTGGCCTACACCAACCACACCGTGCTTTCCGAGGCCCTTGAGGTCTGGCCGCAGCAGCTGTTCGAAACGCTGCTGCCCCGCGTGTGGCAGATATTGCAGGAGATCTCCCGCCGCTGGCAGCAGCAGGTGGAGGACTTCTTCCACGATCCCGCCAAGACCGCCAAGCTGGCCATTATCTGGGACGGCGGTGTCCGCATGGCCAACCTGTGCATCGCCGGCAGCATGGCCGTCAACGGCGTCAGCGCCCTGCACTCCGAGATTTTGCGGAAGGACCTGTTCAAGGACGCCTGCCAGATGATGCCGGACAAGTTCAAGAACGTCACCAACGGCATCGACCACCGCCGCTGGGTGCCCCAGATCAACCCCGGTCTGGACGGACTGCTCCGTGACCTGATCGGCGAGGGCTATCTCACCCATCCGCAGGAGCTGAAAAAGCTGGAGGCCTACGCCGGTGACAAGGCGGTCCTTCAGCGTCTGGAGGATATCAAGCACCAGAACAAGCTTGCCTTTGCCGCCTTCGCCAGGAAGCACCAGGGCGTGGTGCTGAACACCGACGCCATCTTCGACGTGCAGGTAAAGCGCCTTCACGAGTACAAGCGCCAGCTGCTGAACGCCCTGCAGATCATCTACCTGTACCAGCGCCTGCAGGATGACCCCAGCCTGGACCTCCCGCCCCAGACGTTCCTGTTCGGCGCCAAGGCCGCCCCAGGCTACGCCGTGGCCAAGCGCATCATCCACCTCATCAACTCCCTGGCCGACCAGATCAACAGCGACCCGCTGTGCAAAGATCGGCTCCAGGTGGTGTTCCTGGAGAACTACCGCGTCTCCTTGGCCGAGGTCCTCATGCCCGCCAGCGAGGTCAGCCAGCAGATCTCCACCGCCGGCAAGGAGGCCAGCGGCACCGGCAATATGAAGTTTATGATGAACGGCGCGCTGACCGTCGGCACCCTGGACGGTGCCAACGTGGAAATGCACGACCTGCTGGGCGACGACAATATGTTCCTCTTCGGCCTTCATGCCGATGAGGTGGAGCACCTGCGCCACACCTACGACCCCAACCTGCTCTACCAGCGCGACCCGGTGCTGCGCCGCGTGCTGGACCAGCTGAAGGTTGGCTTCCGGGACGGCGTTACCTACGAGGACCTGTTCCAGCGGCTGGTCACCGGCATGGACGGTCAGGCGGACCAGTACATGGTCCTGGCCGACTTTGCCGCCTACTGCGAGGCCGAATCCCGGATGCGCCACACCTACCGCGACCGGGAGACGTGGAACCGCATGAGCCTCACCAACATCGCCCGCAGCGGCGTCTTCGCCGCCGACCGGGCCATCTCCCAGTACGCCGACACCATCTGGCACGTACCCTACAAGCAGTAACGCACAAGGGAGCGCCCCGCGGGGCGCTCCCTTTCTTCGCCGCACCTTCAAAGCCGCGCGGGAAACCTGCCCATATGCCGCCCCGGTAAAATCTCTATTGTAATCCCGGAGAAAGTAGTATATAATACTCCATATTATCGTGTGTTATTATGCCATTTCCGCAGAAAGGAAGTCCGCTATGATAAAAGTCCCCACCGAAAACGGCGAGATCACCATCAGCGACGCCGTGTTCACCACCATCACCGGCGCGGCCGCCACCAACTGCTTCGGCGTCAAGGGCATGGCCCAGCGCAGCATGACTGACGGGCTGGTGCATCTCCTGCGGCCCGAGGCCATGAGCAAGGGCGTCAAGGTCACATACAATGATGACGGCACCGTGTCCATCGAGCTGCACATCGTCGTGGAAAACGGCGTCAACATCGCCACAGTCTGCCGATCCATTATGGGCGAGGTCAAGTATGTGGTCAACCTCAACACCGGCGTCACCGTCAAAGCGGTGAATGTCTGCGTGGATTCCGTCACCGTGTGACGCGCCCGGAAGGAGAACAGACATGACAGAAAAGATCAGCGGCGGCGCCTTCAAGCAGATGGTCGCCTTCGGCGCCGCCTGCATCACCGCGCAGAAACAGGCCATCAACGACCTGAACGTATTTCCGGTGCCCGACGGCGACACCGGCACCAATATGTCCCTGACCATCCAGACGGCGGTGAACGAGCTCCGCAAGGCCAAGCCCGCCACCGTGGACGAGGCTGCCAAACTGACGGCCTCCGGCCTGCTCCGGGGTGCCCGGGGCAACTCCGGCGTCATTTTGTCCCTGCTGTTCCGCGGCATGAGCAAGGTCCTCAAGGGCCACGACACCGCCGACGGCGCCCTGCTGGCCGAGGCCATGCAGGAGGGCGTTTCCACTGCCTACGGCGCGGTGATGAAGCCCGCCGAGGGCACGGTCCTCACCGTCTCCCGCCTGGCCGCCCAGCGTGCGCTGGAGGCCGCCGGCGAGAAGAACGACGCCGAGTTCGTACTGGACGAGGCCATCAAGACCGGCTATACCACCCTGGCGGAGACCATCGAGATGAACCCCGTGCTGAAAAAGGCCGGCGTAGTGGACGCCGGCGGCAAGGGCTACCTCATCATTCTGGAGGGTATGCTCCGCGCCCTGCGGGGCGAGCCCGTGCCTGAGGTGGTCGATACCGCCGAGGAGAAGGCGGACTTCGCCGCCATCGGCGACGAGGACATTACCTTCGCCTTCGACACCGTGTTCATCGTCCGCAAGACCTCCGACAAGCCCCTGGACGGCCTGCGTGCCTATCTGAACAGCATCGGCGACAGCCTGGTCATTGGCGAGGATGACGAGGCCTTCAAGGTCCACGTCCACACCGATACCCCCGGCGACGCCCTGAACGAGGCCCAGAAATACGGCACGCTGGAGTTGGCCAAGATCGAGAATATGCGTACCCAGGCCGCCGACCTGGCCGCCGGCAAGAAGGCCCAGTCCACCGACGATCTGGACGCCGTCGAGGCCGAGCTGGAGCGCGGTGAGACTGCTGTGGCCGCGCCGGAAAAGCGCTACGGCTTCCTGGCCGTCTGCGCCGGCGAGGGTCTCGAGGCCGTGTTCCGCGACCTGACTGTGGACCGTATCGTCTCCGGCGGGCAGACCATGAACCCCTCCACCGAGGCAATTTTGCAGGAGGTCAACCGCACCCCCAGCGAGATCGTGTTCATCCTGCCCAACAATAAGAACATCATCATGGCCGCCCAGCAGTGCGTGGGCCTGACGGAAAAGCAGGTCATCGTGGTGCCCACCGCCACCGTGCCCCAGGGCATCTCCGCCATGATGGCCGTGGACCCGGACAACGACGATCCCCAGGCCATCCTGACCGCCATGACCGAGGCCGCCGCCAATGTCACCACCGCCCAGATCACCTACGCCGCCCGCAACTCCGACTTCGACGGCTTCGCCATCAACGAGGGCGACTATCTGGCCCTGTGCGACGGCAAGCTCCTGGGCACCGACCGCAGCCTGGACGTGCTGCTGGATAAGCTGGCTCACGTAGCCGCCGATAAGAACGCCGAGTTCGTCACCGTCTACTTCGGCCAGGGTGTCACCGAGGACGATGCCGCCCGCGCCGCCGAGGTGTTCGAGACGATCTGCCCCGACGCCGAGGTCGCCGCCCTTCCCGGCGGCCAGCCGGTGTACTACTACATCATCGCCATCGAATAACATACAGGGAAGCACCCGCCCGGGTGCTTCCTTTTTTCCCCCTGCACCCCGTCAGCCTTCCCCCCGAGGGCGCACCCCCGTAAGCCTTCCCCTTGAGGGGTCCGCAGTGTTGAATGACAGGCCGGTGGCCTGTCAGATCCGCGGACCGACCGACCCGCAGGGAGACAGGTGCCCCCGAAGGGGGCGGATAAGGTGTAGCCGCGCAGCGGCGTAAAACCCCTCCGCCCCTCCACGATATCCCACAACTCTCCGTATAATTCGTAAAAAAGAACACCCTGTGTATTCACGCAGGGTGTTCTTTTCGCTGTATACGCTCAGGCCAGCGTCTCCATCTCCTGGTTGACGCTCTCCTCGCAGCTACGCATAGCCAGGATGGTCTTTTCCATCAGCTCCTCGATGGTCCAGCCCAGGCGCTCCGCGCCGGTGTTGATCACGTCCCGGGAGCAGCCGGCGGCGAACTTCTTGTCCTTATACTTCTTCTTCAGGCTGCTGACCTCCATGTCCATCACGCTCTTGCTGGGGCGCATACGGGCGGCCGCGCCGACCAGGCCCGTCAGCTCGTCGGCGGCGAACAGCACCTTCTCCATCTCGTGGGTGGGCTCCACATCGCAGCACAGGCCGTAGCCATGGGAACAGACGGCGTGGATGAACTCCTCGGAGCACCCCGCCTTCTTCAGCAGTTCCGGTGCCTTCCGGCAGTGCTGCTCCGGCCACATCTCAAAGTCGATGTCGTGCAGCAGACCCACCGTGGCCCAGAAATCCGCGTCCTCGCCATAGCCCAGCTCATTGGCGTACCAGCGCATAACGCCCTCCACCGTCAAACCGTGGAGAATGTGGAACGGCTCCTTGTTGTACGTTTTCAGCGCCGCCAGCGCCGCCTCGCGGGAGATACATTCTTTCATGGGTAAAGCCTCCTTTGTATACCAGAGACGGGCGCCGCCCGCCCCCTTGATGCTCTTCCGGAATTCGGCGCGCCCGGTGCGGCGCGCCCCTTTTCCTATTTGCCTACCATTTTAGCAGGTTATTCTCCGTTGTCAAGGCTTTTTCCAACAAGTTTGCCAGCCGTTTTCCCCGTTCCGCCGCGCGATCCGCCTCCGCCGCCAGCAGCTGCCGCAGACAGCCGTCCTCCATGCGCGCCGCCAGATCGGCACAGCCCCGCTGCACCACCGCCTCGCCCACATACACCCGCCGCAGGGCCGCCAGCCACGTCTCCCGTACCCCCGCCGCCGGCGCGGGCGGCTGCCGCCACCGGCCTGTATGCAGAAAATATGCCGCCAGCAGGGCCCGCACCGCCCGCTGCTCCTCCCGGGCCAGCTGTTCCAGCGCCTGCCGGCTCTGCCGGGGCGCACGGACGGCACACCGGCGGCAGCAGGCATACAACGCCGCGCCCTCGGCGATCAGCCCGCCCAGCATCGCCTCGCTGTCCGTCTCCCGCCGCGGCAGCGGGCAGCAGGCCCCCGCGGGACACGGTGCCGCGTCATAGGCCGGCAGCGCCGGCCCCACCCTCTGCCACACCGCCGCCGCGGCGGCGGTATCGTATACCAACGGTGATGGCCCCATACTGAACGCCTCCTTTTCTGTCTATACTATGTGGTGCCGCGGCCCGATGTGCGCCATGGGCGGAAACATATTGCATTTCCTGCCGAAATCTGTTACACTGACATGGTTACGGAACCTGCCCACCACTTTGCTGGTGTGAACAGCCACAATACAAACGTTCAGAGAAGGGAGAACCATCCCATGCTGGAATTGCAGAATATCTGCTACCGGGTGTCCACCCCCGAGGGGGAACAGGACATCCTGAAAAACGTATCCATCACCATCCCCGACCATAAGCTGGTCGTCTTCACCGGCCCCAACGGCGGCGGCAAGACCACCCTGGCCAAGGTCATCATGGGCCTGGTGCAGCCCACCTCCGGCCGCGTGCTGTACAACGGCGAGGACGTGACGGACCTGTCCATCACCGAGCGCGCCAAGCGCGGCATCAGCTACGGCTTCCAGCAGCCGCCCCGCTTCAAGGGCATCACCGTCCATGACCTGCTGCTTCTGGCGGCGGGCGAGGACAAGCTCAGCAAGGACAAGTGCTGCGCCTATCTTACCAAGGTTGGCCTCTGCGCCAACGACTACCTGGACCGCGAGGTGGACGTGTCTCTGTCCGGCGGCGAGGTCAAGCGCATCGAGATCGCCACCATCCTGGCCCGCCGCGGCCAGCTGATGATCTTCGATGAGCCGGAGGCCGGCATCGACCTGTGGTCCTTCGCCCGGCTGACCGAGACCTTCGAGCAGATCCACCGGGAGGGCGCGGCCACCATGGTCATCATCTCCCATCAGGAGCGCATCATCAAGCTGGCCGATGAGATCGTCGTCATCGCCGGCGGCCAGATCGCCCACCGCGGCACCACGGAGGAGATCTTCCCCCTGATCCTGGCCGACACGCTGGGCAGCTGTCCCGTACTGGAGAGAAAGGAGGGCGCGCAATGATCACCGATATCGACGCCGCTTTGCTGGAAAAGATCGCCGATCTGACCGGCAAGCCCGTGGGCGCCTTCAATATCCGCAAGGACTCCGGCTGCGAGGCCCGTCAGTCCACCGAGCACATTGCTATCGATCCCCGCAGCGACGGAAAGTCCGGCATTGACATCCGCATCAAGCCCGGCACCAAGGGTGAGAAATGCTACATCCCCGTCATCATCAGCCACAGCGGCCTCAGTGAGCTGGTCTATAACGACTTCTACGTGGGCGACGACTGTGACGTGGACATTATCGCCGGCTGCGGCATCCACAACTCCGGCTGTGACGAAAGCCGCCACGACGGCATCCACACCTTCCACATCGGCAAAAATTCCAAGGTCCGCTATGTGGAAAAGCACTTCGGCGAGAAAGACCCCGGCCAGACCGGCGGCAACATTATGAACCCCAAGACCGTGGTCTACCTGGGCGAGAACGCTACCATGCAGATGGAGACGATCCAGATCCGCGGCATCGACTCCACCAAGCGCGAGACGGACTTCTTCTGCGAAGCCGGCAGCGAGGTGGTGGTCACCGAGCGCCTGCTGACCCACGGCGCTCAGGAGGCCGAGAGCGATATGCGTATCGAGCTCAACGGCCACGACGCCCGCGGCCGCGTCATCTCCCGCAGCGTGGCCCAGGACCGTTCCCACCAGATCTTCCACCCGGTGATGGTGGGCAACGCCCAGTGCTTCGGCCACGTTCAGTGCGACAGCATCATCATGGGCGACGCCCGCATCGAGTCCGTCCCGGCCATCACCGCCAACTGTCCCGACGCCCAACTGATCCACGAGGCCGCCATCGGCAAGATCGCCGGCGACCAGCTGCTGAAGCTGGAGACCCTCGGCCTGACCCCCGAACAGGCGGAGGAGACGATCCTCAAGGGCTTTCTGGCCTGACCCATACAGGTGCGCCGCCGAAGGGCGGCGCACTTTTTTGCGCCCGCCCTTGCGTTTCCACGCAAAAAATGGTATCATATTAAGTTGAGAAACAACTTCCCCGGCCACCTGCGCCGGACAGAAATACAAAGGAGGCTCACCTTATGAAGCTGGGTATCGTCGGATTACCAAATGTTGGCAAAAGCACCCTGTTCAACGCCATCACCAACGCCGGGGCAGAGAGCGCCAACTACCCCTTCTGCACCATCGAGCCCAACGTGGGCGTGGTGGCCGTGCCGGACGCGCGGCTGGACAAGCTGGCGGAGATGTACCAGCCGGACAAAAAGACCCCCGCCGTCATCGAGTTCGTGGACATCGCCGGTCTGGTAAAGGGCGCCAGCCAGGGCGCCGGCCTGGGCAACAAGTTCCTGGAGAATATCCGCCGCACGGACGCCATCGTCCACGTGGTCCGCTGCTTTGACGACGAGAACATCATGCACGTGGTGGCCGATGCAAGCCAGAACGTCCCCGTGGACCCCCTGGGCGACATCGAGACCATCGACCTGGAGCTGATCATGGCGGACCTGGAGATGGTCAACCGCCGCGTGGAGAAGGCCACGAAGGCCGCCAAGGGCGACAAGAAGTTCCTCCATGAGGCCGAGGTGTTCAAGGCCCTGGCGGCGCATCTGGACAGCGGTAAGTCCGCCCGCACCTTCGAGTGCGATAAGGACGACCGCGCCATCGTCGAGACGGCGGACCTGCTGAGCCTCAAGCCCATCATCTACGCCGCCAACATGGACGAGGACGGCTTCGCCCACTATGAGGACAACAAGTACTTCCAGTCCGTCCGCGATCTGGCCGCCAGGGAGGGGGCCCAGGTGCTGCCCATCTGCGCCAAGCTGGAGCAGGACATCGCCGAGCTGGATGACCCGGAGGAACGCGCCATGTTCCTGGCGGACCTGGGCATCGAAAAGTCCGGTCTGGACCGTCTCATCCAGTGCAGCTACGACCTGCTGGGTCTCATCTCCTTCCTGACCTACGGTAAGGACGAGTGCCGCGCCTGGACCATCAAAAAGGGCACCAAGGCTCCCCAGGCCGCCGGCAAGATCCACTCCGACATCGAGCGCGGCTTCATCCGGGCCGAGACCATCAACTTCGACGAGATGATGGCCTGCGGCGGCAGCGTGGCCGCCGCCAAGGAAAAGGGCCTGCTGCGCTCCGAGGGCAAGGAGTACATAGTCAAGGACGGCGACATGATCTACTTCCGCTTCAATGTGTAAGAAACAGGGCGGTACGCTGCCCTACGCCCTGCTGATCCTGCTGCAGAGCGTGCTGTACGGCTTCGGCAACCCTCTGTCCAAGATCGGGTTCGAGAGCATCACGGTGGTGTGGTGTCTGGGCATCCGGTTTTCCGGCGCGGCGGCGCTGATCTTCGACGATGTGGCGGTGCTGCCGCAGGGGACCGTCACCGGCTGGCTGGTGGTGGCGTATCTGGCGCTGCTGTGTACGTGCCTGTCCTACGTGCTGCAAAATACGGCCCTGACCCGGCTGTCCTCCTACACCGTGTCGCTGCTGCAATGCACCCAGCCCATCCTGACAGCGGCATGCTCCTACCTGCTGCTGGGGGGAGAAGCTGTCGGCGATAGGACTGGCGGGAGCGGCGCTTATCGTGGCCTGCGTGGTGCTGGAAAACTGGCAGAGCGGCCGAAAGCAAACCGCATAAGGATAAGAGGACGTTCCTTTTTGAACGTCTTCTTATTTTCTTATAAAGAAACTTTTGCAGTCGAAATTGGTAGATTTTTAACAATCGTAATGTGTGACGCGGGATAATTCTATCCATACGAAAAATATTCCGAATTTTGGATATGTGGAAACTACACAAAATCATTCGGTGAATTTCTCTCTCTCCCGCGAAAATAGTGCTTGCAACCGCCCAAAAGTCATAGTATACTCACACATGTGGATCGTTAAAAGAATGACAAACTGTCCGCGATTTAGGAAAGTGAGAAAGGAAATTACTATGGAAAAACGGTATACCTTGCCCGTAGCCATCGCTCTGGTGGTGGGCACCGTCATCGGTTCCGGCGTGTTCTTCAAGGCCGAGGCCGTTCTGACCAAGACCGGCGGCAACCTGACCGTTGGTATTCTGGCGTTCATTATCATGGGCGTCGTCATGATCATCAGCGCCTGCACCTTCGGCGCCGTGGCCCAGAGCCACGAGGGCGTGGAAGGTCTGGTGGGCTACGCCGCCGCGTCCTGCGGCAAGACCTACGGCTACTATGTGGGCTGGTTCATGGCGGTCATCTACTATCCCTCTCTGGTGTCCGTGCTGAGCTGGCTGCCCGCCCGTTACTTCGGCGTGCTGATGGGCTGGGAGGACGCCGTGGTGGGCGGCCGCACCATGATGCTGGCCGGTGTATTCATGGTCGTCACCTATACCATGAACGCGCTGGCTCCCAAGCTGGCCGGTAAGTTCGCCATCGCTACCACCATCATCAAGCTGATCCCCCTGCTGCTGATGGCTGTTGTGGGCACCATCGTGGGTCTGGCCAACGGCATGACCGAGTTCAACTTCTCCAATGTTGTTACCGAGATGCCCTTTACCGAGGGCCTGTTCGGCGCTATCGTGTCTCTGGCCTTCGCCTTTGAGGGCTGGATCTGCGCTACCTCCATCGGCACCGAGCTGAAGGATTCCAAGAAGAATATGCCCCGCGCTCTGCTGATCGGCACCTTGGTCGTCGCCATCGTGTACGTCATCTACTACGTGGGTCTGGCCGGCGCTGTGGAGTCCGAGGTCATGATGGCCGGCGGCGAGGCCGGCGCCAAGATCGCCTTCCAGAACATTTTCGGTCAGGTGGGCGGCGCTGCCATCTTCGTGTTCGTGGTCATCTCCTGCTGGGGCACCTGCAACGGCCTGACCATGGCCGTTACCCGCGGCATGTTCGA
>ERZ837910.627-NODE-627-length-53886-cov-5.476658_pt1 | contig 53886 bp, 40 predicted proteins | sample MGYA00519940_ERZ837910 | MGnify/ENA primary metagenome ERZ837910 (study PRJEB31850, sample SAMEA3708825) | human gut metagenome | biome: human gut; feature: human-associated habitat; material: faeces | place: China | collected 2014 ... | reverse complement strand
GTGATACCATTCTGAAAGAATCCTGTCAGGATTCCTTGTTTTGGAGCAACAGCTACTTTACTACAATTGTAAACAAAAATAGTTTGCAGCTAGTACAAGAATATATTAAAAATCAATAAGCAGCAAAGGCATTCACCCACGCCCATGCGGTGCGTAACTCCTATTGACGTTGTACTCTGCCTACTTTGAAAGAAAGCTGCTACTGATCAATCCTAAACCTTCGTGATATGTTTTTCTCTGTATTCTGTCGGTGTCATTTTATAATATTTCTTAAACATTTTGCAAAAATAGTCGACATTTTCAAAACCAACATTTTGAGCGATCACTATTACTTTTTTCTGCGTTGTAACCAATAGACTGGCTGATTCCTGCAAACGATATTTTAACAGGTAATGTACTGGTGTGTCATGCAAGTATCTTCGAAATAAATTCAATGCCGTGCTTTTACTCACAACTGCCTGCTCTGCAATATCCTCCAATGAGATTTTTTCTCCAAAATGTTTGTGAATATATTGCATCATTAATTGCAGCCTGGCCTGAGAGGATGTAAAGTCTTTCTTTTTTTCCTCTAGCTTTGTTTCTTCAACATGCAAATATATCAAATACCAAAGTTCCTGAATTAAAAAGGATGTTTTCAATTCTGCATCCTTTTCCTCTTTCTGTACTTTCACAATCTTTTCCATGACATGTAAGACGTCCGCCTGCCACGGTATTTCTGGCAAAAAAATCAAGCCTTCCAGCGTGGAATGTTCGATTGGTTCCACATATTTTTTGTAGATTAAGCTACTCTGTGGTGCGATAAATGTCGCTACAAAAACAAAATTAGGGATCACTGCCCCCTCTTTTGAATAAAAGCGGTGCAATATCTTAGAGTTTACAAATAAACCTTGTCCTGTTTCAAGCGTAACTTGCTTTTCGCCAACCCAAAACATAGCAGTTCCCTTTTCCACATATACAAATTCAAATTCAACATGCCAATGCCATTCAATGCAGTGGAAATCAAACAATACTAAATTATCATAGTAAAACCGAAATGGATACGCACTTGTACTGTGCCGAATGGTTTCCATCATATTTTCGTCTGTCAAAATTTTATTATAAAATGTGTTAAAATTCATTCTTTCGAATCCCTCCCAAATCAACACAAATATACGATATTATACAATAAAAATCAGATATATTCCAGTGAAAATAAAACCATTTTGCGCTATCATACAGCAAGACGTTATCGTATTTGTTCTTTTAAGGAAACGACTACGATACCTAAAAGTTTAATAGGAAGGATTTTTTCTCTATGAAAAGCAAGTATCAAAAAACACTGATTGCCTGCTATCTTGGCTTTATCACTCAGGCAATTACAGCAAATTTTGCGCCGTTGTTGTTTTTGACCTTTCATCGGACGTATCAGATTTCACTTGGAAGGATAGCTTTTATTTCAACGGCATTTTTCTTTACGCAGCTGCTTATTGATTTGTTCTGTGCAAAATACGTAGACAAAATCGGATACCGAAAAAGTGTTGTCGCGTCTGAGATTTTATCCGCTGCCGGACTAATCGGACTTGCATTTTTACCAAGTCTTCTTCCAGATCCTTATGTTGGCGTTTTAATCAGTGTAATCATTTACGCAATGGGAAGTGGTCTCATCGAAGTGCTTGTCAGTCCTATTGTAGAAGCATGTCCATTTGATAATAAAGACAGCGTTATGAGTCTTCTGCACTCCTTTTATTGTTGGGGCTCCGTTGGAGTTATTTTACTTTCAACGATCTTTTTTGCCATCTTTGGCATTGAAAACTGGCGCATTTTATCCTGCATCTGGGCTTTGATTCCACTGTGCAATACTTTTAACTTCATCTCATGTCCAATTGAGTCTCTGACAGAGGAAGGTGAGGGGTTCAGCATACACCAGCTTTTCCATATTCCAATTTTCTGGATTGCACTCATTCTTATGGTCTGTGCCGGTGCAAGTGAGATTTCTATGGCTCAGTGGGCATCAGCTTATGTAGAATCCGCTCTTGGCATTTCAAAAAATATCGGCGATATAATAGGGCCTTGCCTGTTCGCCATTATGATGGGCATCAGTCGTTTTTTCTATGGAAAATATGGTGAAAAACTTGATCTGATGAAGTTTATGATCGCCTCTGGCATACTTTGTCTTATATGCTATCTGCTCGCAGCACTTGCACCGCTTCCATTCTTAAATCTTGTTGGATGCGGCTTATGCGGCTTTTCTGTCGGCATCATGTGGCCAGGCACAATCAGCATTGCTTCACAAAAAATTCCACTCGGCGGAACTGCTATGTTCGCATTTCTTGCTATGGCAGGTGATCTCGGAGGCGCTGTTGGACCTGGCATCGTTGGACTTGTTACACAAGCCGCAAATGATAATTTAAAAATTGGTGTACTTGCCGGCTGTGTTTTCCCAGCTGTCTTAGTTCTTTCTGTTCTTTTACTGAGAAGAAAACGTGAAGAAGTGTAAGCGCAAGTAAAAGCACAAATACTTTCCATAATTTTCACACATAATTTTAGCCCATACTGATCCGTTTCGTTAAAGCGAGCCAGTATGGGCTTTAGATTTTTTTGTAATTACACAATCATAATCGGATCAATTACAAGGAAGTTATTTCCGCAAGCTTTTTCACGATCAAAATGACTCTCCGGGTCGACTGCCATCCAACCATCTATTACTTTTGATTCTTCCTCTTTTCCTGTAATATTTACGTTGTGACGCGGCTCCTCAAAATACGAAAACAGAACATTTTCATGCAGTGATATATACTGATATTTATCTCCCTTAAGCAATCCTTCCTGAACAATTGCATAATGCCAATAAGTATAAGAAAACAGCTTTTCTGGTTTTAAAAATGCAATACGACCAATGCGGTTCTCATTTGAAGCGCGCTCTTTTACCCACTCAGAAACATCACCTGGAATACTGTGATGATAAATATGATACATAGGTGCCCATGGTGTTAATCCGTTTTCCTCCGGCCACTGTTCCATATAAGGTACAAGTGGTGCGAGAAGTGTCTGCGGACAGATGCCATCCTGTAAGGTTTCCATGTATAAAAACAGCATATTTTTATGCTGATACAGGCATACAGTCAGTACCTTGTTCTGCTCCTTTTGCTCCTGCACAAGTGTCTTTGTCTGGGCGAGTGCGGTCTCCCAGTCTTCCTTTAAAACATTTGCTTTTACACAGCCGCGATATTCATTTCTTGAAATCATAATACTCTGCCTTTCATCTTTAAATTTTTACATTTGCATAATCGAACATTTCTTTGATGATAAGAGCACCTACAATTACATTCACAGGTGTATTTGGTCTTGATTCCTGCTCGCTGTATAATACAGAAAATCGTTTTTCATCGATTGCCGGAAAGAGCTCATCTGCAAAGATTTTAGCCCAAGGCTTTTGACCCCAACATCGTTTAATATAATTATAGCACAAGCATTCTTATACTCAATGGCGCATTAGTTGAGTGCCACTCAACTTATCAAGCAATATATCCTAACTCCAAAACTTCTACTCACATTCTGTACGAATTGTAAACTTCTCCGGCAAATGAAAAATTTCCTTCTTCAAAAACAACGGATAGAAGTATTCTTTTTCAAGACGTTCAAACTCCAACCATTCAAAATCATGTGTATGATTACCTTCTTGCAAAGAAAATTTGTTTCCCCTTGAAAGAATATCTGTTTCAGAAATATCCATCAAAAAATATAAGCATAACTCATGGTAATTCAATTTATCAACATCTTCCGTAAAAAATGCTTGATTCAACCATAATGGTCTTATAACTTTTGTGGTTACACAAAGCTCCTCTTGTACTTCTCTAACCACAGCATGTTCCGCTGTTTCTCCCAATTCAACTCTACCACCTGGCAAATAAAAATAAGGAGAACGTTCATCATGCATAGCTAAAATTTTGTTATCAGATATTATCATCGCACAAACTCTATAATTAAACTTCTCGTTATTAACCTTGAAAGAAATATCCATTTCCGCATTCACCTCTGAATCCTCATTATTTTCTGTTCTCAAACAAATATTGAAATAACACTGGTGTTATATCAGGATATGTTAAATTCTGTGGAAGCTCATCGAATTGCTTTATTTCAGCCATTTCACTTTTCGGAATATCTCCTAACTTACGAATTATAGCATGAAACACCATTCCATTAGCCCAGTCATCAGTACCTTCAACTCCTGCCCAATAATCACACAAAGGTTCTATCTCAAAATCAATCGCACCAGATTCTTCATATAGTTCTCTCTTTGCTGCTTCCAACGGTTCTTCTCCAAATTCAATATGCCCTCCCTGTGTCTCCCATGTTGTCCTCTTTTTATGCCTACTCAGCAAAATATTACCTTCATATTCTGATAAAACAACAACATATTTATATTGTTGTAATGAACCAATTTCATATGTCTTGCTTGTCAATTTTCTCTATCCCTTTTTCTCTACACCACTTTACAACTTTTTTCATAAAAAAGAAATCGTACAGGGCTTTCTGCTGTATAATGAATTTGTACAAAAAAATTACAAAGGAAAGTGACCCTGTACGACAAAGACATTATACAACGAAAACTCATTAATTGGTAGACTTCATAAATATTTTTTAGCATATTTTGAAACTTTTTCTGTTCCTACGGCAGAAACATTATTTTTACTGGTACTTTCAATACTCGCATTGGAGTCAGCTCATTCAATCAGATTCCTGTACCAGCATTTTCTTGCCGGAATAACAGAAATTTTCTGCGTATGGCAGGAAAAAGCACCATTGAACCAGACTGGCAGTGAGTGATTTCAATATATCCCACTTTTTCTTTATTCATGCAGATGGAATATAGAAATAAGTTACTATGAGCAGAAAACATTCTGGTCTTTATGCAGTTACATGGTGCGCAGCCGCAAAGGAATCGAAATGCTGATCAATCTGATAAATATCAGCTATGCCGCAATGAAGCTTTTGCCTTATGTCGATGACAAATTTGCCGGCTACAGGAATAAAAGTGTTCAGGATTTCAGATTTGCCCTAAGCGAAGGAATTCGCAGCCAGGTAGTTTTTGCCACTTTCGTGGAGAAAGTCGAAAACCAGATAAAATCAACCTCTGTGATAAATGCCTTAAAACAGGCATTTTCGCAAAATATGAGTCATCTATAAAGTTGTAAAGTGGTGTCATATTAGTGATATTACCATATATAACACCATTCATTTCAAAATGCAATAGTAAATTCTAATTTTTTAACCCTCTTTACTATTTACATTAATCAAAAAACCATCAGGGATAGGAATAATTTCCGTCCCTGATGGGGTTTATTTAACTTCTTATCCCTCTCTTATAATCCTTTGGTGAAACTCCATACTGTTCCCTAAAGATCTTTGCAAAGTGCTGACTTTTCTGATAGCCAAGCCGCTGCATAATCTCGTTAATTTTTTGTTCTGTATGCTCAAGCAGCCATGCTGCCTTTTCCATCTTACAGCGCGTCACAAAATTTGACAAATTTTCCCCTGTACTGTCCTTAAAATAGCGTGATAAATATGATGGATTTAAATGTACTACACCTGCAAGAAGTTCTAGCGACAAATCATCCTCGACATGCTCTCTAATATATGTCTCCACTTCCTGAACTATATCTCCAGTCTTTTCCTGCTTCTTTATTTCTTCTGCAAAATGACGTTCTAACATTTTTTCAAGAATTTCCTCAAATTCTTCTTTTAAAATTGGCTTTAGCAGATATTCAGATACCCCATACTGAATTGCCTGCTTTGCATACTCAAACTCACCATAGCCTGATAAAATCATTACCTTTGTTGAATATTTTCTTTCAAATATATGGCGGCAAAGATCAAGTCCGGAAATCTTTGGCATACGAATATCCGTGATCAAAAGCTCTGGCTGATATTTATCTAGCAAATCTCTTGCCATAGAGCCTCCGCCCGCCGTATAGACATGCTCAAAGCCATATTGTTCCCAATCGACCAGTTTTCTCAAATAGTCTACCATATATGGCTCATCATCTACAATCAATACTTGCATCGCTTTCCTCCTCTTTCTTTTTTTCCGGTCGAATCATAAAGTATACAGTCAATCCTCCCCAGCGACTTCTCTTAAATCCTAGTGCTGCTGATTTTGAATAATAATTAATCAGACGTTGATTTACATTCCATAGACCAACGCTCTCCTCTTCTTTTCGCTCTTTTCGGGAAATACGCTCTTTTAGTGCGGACACCTGCTCTTTTGTCATACCCTCTCCATCATCTGAAATGGCAAATGAGACTGCACCATTTTTTGTCCAATCAATCTCAATCTCAATCTGTTTTGCACTCTCGCAGCCTTCTAATCCATGCTCAATTGCATTTTCAATCAATGGCTCTAGAATCAGTGGAATAATCGGAAGCTCTCCAATTTCCTTTGGCATTTCAATTGTATAGCGAATGCGCTTTCTCATCGCCATGATTTCCAGATAGGATTTCGCATAGGATACCTCTTCCTTTATTGTCGTTATCATCTTTTTCTGTGTACAATATCGATAATATCGAGATAGATGGACAGCCATACTGCGCACAGCATCCGGCTGTTCTGCCACCGTTACAATATAGGAAAGGCTATTATAAAGAAAATGTGGATTGATCTGAAGCTGCAGTTGCTCTAGCTCTGCCTGCATACGAAGCTCTTGCTCCTTCAATGTCTCATCAAACAGCTCGTTCATACGAACAATCATATGATTGAATTGGTCAAACACATAGTAAAATTCGTTGTCTGGAAGTTCTGTGATCTGTGTTGTCAAATCTCCGTCCTCCACTCGCTTTAATTTGTACGTCAACATATTTAACTGCAGAAGAATGTTTCGGTTATACATTCCCAGATATAATGCACCTAAAAGAAGTGCAACCGATAACAATCCACCTGTAATGTAGGTCATATTGTTGACTGGCAGAAGCATCTTACTAAGTGGATAATACGTCACTAATGATATGCCGTTTCTTGCAATTCCAGAGGTTACAATCTGATAATGACCTCTTTTCACATGTATTTCCTGCATACCAGGCTCAACCGTCAATTCCTTCATCTTATTTTGAATTTGCATTCCTTCTGAGTCAACTGGAAACAAACTTTCCTCATCTCCAAACAGACAAAGTGTTCCACCACCCGAAAAACCAGATGCCATATTTTTGATTCGATACAACCAGTCACGCTCCATGCGAATGATTAAGTAGGGTTCATCATCGTCATCATCCCATTTTGTTACATACTGACGGCAAAAATAAACTTCATTTTCACTGATAATCCACTGATTGTCCTGAAGCTTATCTAGTATCTTTTTTCCTTTGATACTTGTTATCGTTGTGCTTGAAACAATTCGCTGTTCTTCTGGCCAATAAAGATCAAACTCTGCCATTCCAGAATTGGTCTTTTGCTTTTCCTGAAAAATCTCTTGCATCGTTTTTACCTTCATGACATAACTATAAATATCCTCGTTATCCACGATTGCAACCTGCAAAAGCTTTGTCTCTTCTCTTGTCAAAATGGAGCTGGCCTCCAACTCAATTTCCTTAATTTTTTGCTCTAGCTGATCATAGGAATATTCCATCTGGATCTTCGCCACTCTTCTCAATGAAGTTTTTAGATTGATCGTACTATAACAATATAAAATCAAAAAACTTACGACAATAATTGCCAGAAAAAGAACAAAGATACGATAGATTGAGTTGATTCGCTTCATCTGCCCATTTCCCCCTCTTTGAAAAAAATAATTTATACTGAGTATAGCGTATTTTTTTTACAAAGTCCACAGAGGACAGGAAAAGTGGCACTGAATATGATGTACCGCATTCTCCTGTCCTTGTGGCATTCTGGCCTGCTATCATTTCTGATTGCTGAAACCTTTTTATTTTTTGTTTTTTCGGTTACTTACTTTGCAAGATTACTTCACGCTCTGATACCACTCATTTACTTCCTCGGTAATCTTGTCACCGCCCTGTGCATACCAGTCTTCTACAAACTTGTCAAATGCATCAATAGACTCGTTTCCATAGATAATGTTGGTGTAAACCTGCTTCTCCATTGTCTGAAGCTGCTCCCAGTACTTGGACATGCTTGCTGTTGGAGCTGCCTTAAACAGACTCGGATTCTGATATTCCTTGTAATCATTTGCAATTGCATAGCCTTCTGCACAATTATACGAACTCTCAAAGTGAGCTGCTGCACGAATCTCTGCACCTGTCTCTGGCTCTTTGCCATCTCTAACGGCTGCATATGCTTCCATTGCACTAAATCCTGGGGAGTTCTTAAATACTGTTGACTTACCTGGCATGAATGCATCTGCTACCGGCGGATCAAACAAATTAGAATCAAACACAACCTTGTCACCCTGAATCTGATAATCATATCCATCTAAGTATCCATACTTAAATCCATCGGTTCCAAATGCTGGATTATATGCCCAGTCATAGTACTCAAAGAATGCTTCCATGTTATTAAAGTTCTTATTAAACATTAACCAACCATCATTCAGCTCTGCATCCTGATAAGTCATCTCTCCATTTTCCTGAAGAATATTTGGATATGCCTTTACAACTGCATCAGGTGCTACGCTTGTGACATCCTTTACAGAATCAATGCACCACGGACGACCAATAAAGATACCAGCCTTTCCTTCTGTAAACTGAGTCATCGCATCCCATGCACCTGTCGCTGCTGCCTCCTGGAAGGTCCAACCGTTTGCATGCCATTTTGCCAAACGCTCCAATGCCTTCTTATTTCCTTCGTCAAGAGAACCATAGACAAGCTTTCCATCCTCATCCTCCTGCCACTGGCCTGGAAGATTCTTTCCTGTATAGACAGAGAAGATTGTCACAGGATCTGCACACCAACCATTGTTGTAAATGGAATCGCCCTCATAGGTAAATCCATAGGTATCCTTCTCACCGTTTCCATCCGGATCATCCTCTGTGAATGCACGGATTACTTCCTCAAACTCATCAATGGTAGTTGGAGCCTCTAAGCCTAAATTATCCAGCCAGTCCTGACGAATAATCATAACTTCACCCTCTGTTAAGTGGGGAGAAACTGCCATACCGTAAATTTTTCCATCTTTTGTTACAGTGCTATAAGTATTTGGATACTGGTCATAGATTTCCTTTAAGCGATCTGGCATTAAATTCGTAATGTCATCTGTGATATCCTTCACCATTCCAGATTCAATCATATCAGCTGCTAACTGAGCAGAATAAACAGGGAACACATCTGGCAGATCATCGGAGCTTGTCAGAGCCAGACGAAGCTTTGTCTCATAGTTTGAAGCATCACCACCAAGAAGAGTTGTCTCCATATTGATACCAAGGCTCTCTCTTGTCAGCTCTGTCATTGGATTCTTGTTGATATCCTCTCCATCACCATAGCGTCCAGTATTTTCATCTAGCTGCTTTCCAATTGTGATCGTAATCTCCGGATCATACTTTCCGTCTGCATTCTTTGTCGCATCTGCTGCAAACACGCTTGTGCTTCCCATCGCCATTGCAGATACCAGTACCAGTGAACCGATTGCTCTCTTTTTCATAGTTTTTGTCTCCTTTTTTTAATTTTTTATTATTTGTAATGCCAAGGTCAAAAAGTCATAAGCTTTCTCATGCTTGCATGATAAGGGTTTTGACTTTGAGACCCGATATTTCCTATTCTTTAACTGCACCCATTACAACGCCCTTTACAAAATATTTCTGAAGGAACGGATAGACAAGTAAAATTGGGAGTGCTCCGATAAATACCTGTGCTGCCTTGATGGTTCTCTCAGACATCGCTGCTGCTGAGGTTGGATCCATCGATAAATCCTGCTGATTGCCTTGAACTACGATGACCTGAAGGAAGGATGCAAGCGGATAATTCTTGGTATCTGACATATAGAGAATACCAGTAAACCACTCATTCCAGTTTCCTACCATAATAAACAAACCGACAGTGGCAAGTCCTGCCTTTGATAGTGGCAGATAAATCTTTCGAAATACAGTGAAAAAGCTTGCACCGTCAATTCTTGCAGCCTCTTCAAGCGCCTTTGGAATTGTGCGAAAGAAATTCATGATCAAAATCATGTTGTAACAGCTGAATGCGCCTGGAAGAATGTAAACCCAAAAGCTATTTTTAAGTCCCAGTGAAGAGTTTACCAAATAAGAAGGAATTAAGCCACCGCCAAACAGCATTGTGAACACGAAAAACCACATGATTGCTGTTCTTCCCTTAAAATCTCTTGACAGTGCATAACCTGCCATTGTGATCACACCCATGCTCACTGCTGTTCCTACAATGGTACGCGCAAATGAGATCATCAGTGAACGAACAAAGTTATTATTTTGGAAGGTCTTCTGATAAGCCATCACAGTAAAATCAATCGGCCAAAACGTAACTCTTCCACTGTTGGCAGCTGCTTTTCCACTTAGCGAAATTGCAAACAAATTCAAGAGTGGGAGAAAGCACAACAGCGCTAGTGTACATAAAAAGATCGTATTAAAGACAACAAATATTTTTCTACTGACAGATGTCTTTCGCATGATTGTTTCCCCCTTTCCTTAAAAGATTCGATAGCCTGCAAATTTATAAGCTAACTTATAGGCAACTGCTGTCAAAAACAAGCTGACACCAGATTTGAACAAACCCACTGCTGTACCAAAACTGTACTGACCATTGACAAGTGACTGACGATATACATAGGTATCAATAATATCACCTGTGCTGTAGGTAAGCGGAGAATACAGATTAAAAATCTGATCAAATCCAGCATTCAATACATTTCCAAGGCTAAGTGTTGCCATTACAATGACCATTGGAAGAATACAAGGGATTGTCACGTATAAGGTCTGCTTCCAGCGGCCTGCACCATCAATCTGTGCTGCTTCATACAAGCTCTGATCAATATTGGAGATAGCTGCCAGATACACGATCATTCCAAATCCAAAGCCCTTCCATAAATCAGAGATTACAACAATCTGTCGAAACATTCCTGCATTTCCAAGAAAGAAGATCGGATCCATTCCGAATACTTTCTGTAAAAACATATTCACTATACCATCCATGCCCAAGATGTCTCGAAGCATTCCCGCTACTGTTACCCAAGAAAGGAAATGTGGTAAATAAACCAACGTCTGAATTCCTTTCTTAACTCCCATATTATGTACTTCATTTAAAAGAAGCGCCACGATAATTGGGAAAATCAATCCGAGTACCATTTTCGATACTGCGATGATAAATGTGTTTATGATCGCCTGATAAGATTCCTTAAATTCAAAGATCTGTTTAAAATTATCCAGTCCGACAAATTCTGAACCGGTAATGCCAAGCCACGGCTTATAATTTTGAAATGCCATAACCAAACCACCCATCGGTGCATAGCAGAAGATTAAAGCCAAAATAATTGCCGGAAGAAGCATCACATACATTGGCCAACTGCGCTGCACTTCCTTTTTCACTCTTTGAGCAAGTGGTTGTTTTGTTTGTTGCAAGCTTTTGTCTGTATTGTTCCTGCCCATTTTTTCTCCTTCCTTTTCCTTGTGTTTTGTTACAATTAGTATAGCAATATTTTGGTTTCTTTTATGCACCTTTATTTTTTCTTTACGTCCCCCAATTTTACTTCTTTACAGAAATTTCAAAAAAGAGAGGAATCCTTCTTCGGATTCCTCTCTTTTGCTATTCCTTCGTACCCTATCTTTACTTTTTCACTCTTTTTGTGTACGAAGTGCTGTTATCGTTTTTGTAATCTGTCAAGCAAGACCACTAAGCTTTTTCTCATCCAGTGTCCATACACTTCCATCGTCAAACTCCAATGTAATCGCTGTATCTGCCAGATCTGTTGATGCCTTGACACCAGAAAGATGCTTTGTCTTCACGTCACCTTCTTTATTTGGTGCGAAAACGGTTACAATACGAACTTTATTTGCCTTTACCTTTGTATCGACACATGGCACTGCACGATACATCCCCTGCTTTGTTCCTGTTGCAATGAAGCCCTGCCACTCTGGTGTTTCCTGTCCTGCGATAATTGAAGTCTCTCCATTTGACCATGCAATGTCAGCGTCTGCAAATCTGATATACTTATCTGTCTGCTTTTCCACTTCACTGTCAATATGCCATAAAATATCCCAATCATGAGTTGCAGTGCTGCTATTTGTATCTGACAGACGATCAACCGTGATTAAAAGCGGCTGATTTTTATCGCGATAAAAATAAATTGCTCTCTCATGAACAGGTGCCTTATCCTGGTCTTCACCATAGCCCTCATCGTAAGCACTCTTTGCATAGTCCCACTTTTCAGAGAAGTTCCACTCTAAATTGGCCTTCTTTTTTATATCTTCTTCCTTCCATGCATAAGTCTTTCTGCGGTTCTGATCCTGTCCATCTACGCGTACAGTATTGTGAGATCTTGTTGACAGCACATAGTTTCTCATCTCTGACTCATCATAAGCATAATTTCCACCCTCTGTCAGCAAAAACTTTCCATTTGTATAAAGAAGAACTGACAGCTTGTCCTCATGCTGATGAGCTTTTCCAAATGGTGCTGCATCCATTAATGCCCAGGTATCATCCTGTTCCCAACCGGTACGAAGTGCAGCAAAACCTGACCATGGCATAGCTGCTGATGTATATTCTGGCTTTCCTGTCTCATCACCTTCAGTAATCCATTTTGCTCTCTTATCATTTGGAATGATCCTCTTTCTTACCTCATAAGAACCCTTTACATCACGTCTGCATCCATCGTTTAGGTCTGGTGTTTTTCCATCTGGCATCATCAATTTGATATCAAGCTCACACGCTCTTGACAACTTTTCAAGAAGTGTGTCTGGAATTGTTTTTCCAAACTTATAAGCAACTTCAATAAAACGCTGGTAGTTGTTGATAACGACATCATGATAATTTGTCGTCAGCTCATACTGGAAACCATCCGGGTAAATCTGACGATCAAGCTCCTCTTCGAGACTTTCAAGTGCCTGCTGCAGCCATTTTGCTGACTTTTTAAACTGCTGATATAAAATACCAATCTGACCAAGACCATTCATCTCCATGATCAGCCAGTTTCCAGTCATATGGTTTTTGCTAAGACGCTCACCATGCTCATATACTGACTTATACCAGTCGATCAAAATATCATCAGTAAATGCTGGTGTCTTATAAAATGTAAATAAAATATACGGCCAGTTTGCACCCATACGAATACCACACTCAATAGTTCGCCAGCACTTTGTTTTATATCCAACACAGTCTGCATCCGGGCACACTGCCTGTTTCATCCATGAATCCATTAACTCGGCTGCTGCATATGCTAGCTTTTCATTCTTTGTCTTATTATATTCATGCGCCAAAAGCTTGATATCATTGTGACGGCTTAACTGCCATGTCCATTCTTTATAGCCATTGTATGTAGGATTTGCTTCCCAATCAACTGTATTTTCTTTTCCATACTCACAAGGAACACCAACAGACACAAGCGTATGATTGCAGATTCGCTCTGCTGCCTCGGCATCACTTTCACCCGGAAGCTTATAAATATTCTCCGGAATCTCATATGGAATCTCAAAGAAACGATCTGCATCTAATGTTTTGCGAATATAAGATGCCATTTCCTTTCTGGCAAGACTATAATCCTTACCTCCAGCTGCTTCTACAGCCTCCTTCACAGCTTCCATTCCCGGATAATCAAGATTCAAACATTCACCAAAGAATTGTTCGTCACTTAAAAGTGGTCCTAATTTTTTTTCATCCATTCCTTTTTCCCTCTTTCTAAAATTCATTAACACATAATTTCGCGCACTTTGTGTTATGTACAGCATACCCGAAATCAGGATATTTTGCAATCAGAAACAGTAGTAGAATGGCGTTCAATCAATCTGTGTCTTCCAGTTTGGCGTGCGTGCTGCCTCAAAGCACATATGAATCTGCTCTATGTTATTCTTTTCTTCTGCTAATTTTAATTTAGAAGTTTCCTCTTCAGAAAAATAACGACTCTCGGATGTTTCAATATTTTCCTCAAAAGATCCATCTACAACACTGCAAAGAGCAAATACCTTGCAGACTTTCCACGCATAGACTGGCTGGTTATGCTTTTCTCGATCCTGAATAGCAATTACAGTATCGACAGTGACATCAAGACCAGATTCTTCTTTGACCTCTTTAATAATATTGTCATGCACAGATACATCCACATCAACCCAGCCGCCTGGAAGAGACCATGTACCATTATTTTCTTTTACAAGAAGAATTTTTCCATCTTGAAATACTGCGGCGCGCGTGTCTAACTTTGGTGTCTGGTATCCTGTCTCACTGCAAAAAAGATCGACAACTTTTTCCTTTGAAATGCCTGAATGCAGACTGATCATCTCTGCGGCAATATCACGAATCTGCTCATAACGCTCTCTGTCATAAACATCTTTTCCGTAGGTAAGACCTGCCTGAGCAATGGCCTGTAATTTTACTGCCCAATCAAGCCAAGGGCTTGTCTTTGATTCTTTTAAAGTTTCATTCTTATTGTTCTCGTTCTGCATATTTGTTTCCTTCCTATCGTTTCGCTATAATTTTCATTATCAAATTTGAATCTGACAGTTTTATTTGCAATGAATCTGCTCTATCAGTCTTTTTATTATAATCCAAAAATTTGCTTGCTGCATCCACAAAAATATCATTTTATATTTATTATTTTTCTTGACTCTACAATGGATATATAGTTTATAATAAAGCGAAACATTTTGCAAACCACAAAGGGGGCTTTCTCATGGAAAAAAATCTTACCACAGGCAGCGTCTTAAAAAATATTCTCTTCTTTTCGCTGCCATATTTGTTCTCTTACTTTTTGCAGACGCTCTATGGCATGGCAGATCTTTTCATCATCGGTCAGTTTGAAGGTGTCGCCGCAACCACAGCTGTCTCAATCGGAAGTCAGGTCATGCACATGCTAACCGTCATGATCGTCGGCCTTGCCATGGGCACAACAGTCAGCATTGCACAGGCAATCGGTGCAAATAAAAAGGATGATGCCGCTGCCGCCACCGGAAACACGGTCACTTTATTTTTGATCTTATCTGTCTGCCTGACTGGCGCACTGTTATGCGTAATCCGTCCGATTACCATGATCATGTCCGTACCAGAAGAAGCCGTTTCTGGCACTATCGCTTACCTTACAATCTGCTTTATCGGCATTCCTTTTATCACAGCATACAACATTATCAGTTCCATTTTCCGCGGAATGGGTGACTCAAAAAGTCCAATGTATTTCATCGCTGTTGCCTGTGTGGCAAACATCATTCTTGACTACATTTTCATTGGACTATGCCACTTTGGTCCAGCTGGCGCGGCACTCGGTACAACTGTCTCTCAGGCTATCAGCGTTATCGTTTCTCTTTTTGTAATTGTAAAACGCAAAACTGGAATCTCATTAAAGCCATCCGATTTTCGCCCGAAGCGCAATGTTTGCGGCACAATCTTAAAGATCGGAATCCCAATCGCCTGCCAGGATGGTTTGATTCAGATTGCATTTATTATTATTACCATCATTGCAAACAAGCGTGGTCTGACCGATTCCGCCGCCGTCGGCATTGTTGAGAAGGTAATCAGCTTCTTGTTTTTGGTGCCATCCTCGATGCTCTCTACTGTCTCTGCACTTGGTGCTCAAAACATCGGTGCCGGAAAGCCAGAGCGTGCCAAACTTACACTTCGCTATGCAATCTTTATCACGGCTGGGTTTGGTCTGATTGTGGCTATTATCATCCAATTTATCGCAGAGCCAGTGGTTGGTCTGTTCACTACCGATAATGGTGTAATTCTCGCAGGAGGTCAATATCTTCGCGGCTACATATGGGACTGCATGTTTGCCGGTATTCACTTTAGCTTCAGCGGTTATTTCTGTGCATGCCAGAAGTCGATTCTTTCCTTCATTCACAATATTATCGCCATCTCACTGGTACGTGTTCCTGGTGTATACCTGACGTCAAAGCTGTTCTCGAATACACTATTTCCTATGGGACTCGCAACTGCAACTGGTTCTCTGTTGTCTGTAATCATCTGCGTTATTGCATTTTTGATTCTTACAAGGAAAGAAAAACACATTGCATAACATACAAACAACGATGCAGCAAAATAAAAAATTTAAAGATAAAAAAATGAGAAAAACGAACAGAGCCATCGAAGACTGCGACATCCTCGATGGCTCTAAATAGTTGCAAAAATTTTATTTTCTATTTTTTAATTTTCTGCTGCATCCTTGATGCTTGCACTTGATTTTTTATTTGCCATTTTCTGATCTGCATAAACATCAAAGAAGCGTTTTGTCTCTTTTACGACAACACCGCTTAATGCAAAAAGTGCAATCATATTCGGAAGTGCCATAAGACCATTGAAAATATCTGCAATCGTCCATACAGCTGCTACTGTCATGTATGGTCCAATAAATACAGCCAAGATGTACAGCCAGCGATAAATTTTAATCTTCTTTTCATCTTTTCCTGTCAGATATTCAAGGCAGCGCTCGCCATAATAATCCCATCCAAGAATCGTTGTGAACGCAAAGAATACAAGACAGATCATCAAAATTGCTGCGCAGAACTGATTGGAAAATGGAAGACCATTCTGGAATGCATAAGTTGTTACCTGAACGCCCTCAAGTCCTTCTACCTGCCATGCGCCTGTGATAACTACTGACAATCCAGTAAGTGTACAGATTACAATCGTATCAATGAAGGTTCCTGTCATGCTGACAAGACCCTGACGGACTGGCTCCTTTGTCTGTGCTGCCGCTGCTGCAATCGGCGCACTTCCAAGACCTGCCTCATTTGAGAAAATACCTCTGGCAACACCATTTTGCATTGCAACAAGCATACTTCCAACAACACCGCCAGTTACTGCCTTCGGGTTAAATGCACTCTTAACGATTGTAACAATCGCCTGCGGCACTTCCTTAATGTTAAACAAAACAAGTGCCAACGCAAAAATAAAATAAATAATCGCCATAAATGGAACAACAACCTGACTTACGCTTGCGATTCGCTTTACACCACCGATAATAACAGCAGCAACACAAAATGTCAGAACGAGTGATGCAATGACAACAACCCATGAATATGTACCAAGACCTGGAATTGTTACAGCGAAAGATTTGTCTGGATCAAAAAATCCTACAACTGCACTAGAGATACCATTGACCTGACTGAATGTTCCGATACCAAAAAGTCCAACACATGCACCAAAGAACGCGAAAATCTTAGCAAGCCACTTCCATTTTTTTCCCATTCCTTTTTCAATATAATAAAATGGTCCTCCAAGACTATGACCACTCTCATCAACGACACGATATTTTACAGCCAGTAAGCCCTCGGAATATTTTGTTGCCATTCCAAGAAAAGCTGCCATAATCATCCAAAAAAGAGCACCTGGACCTCCGGCACATACAGCCGTTGCTACACCTACAATATTTCCAGTTCCAATAGTTGCACTTAGTGCAGTACAAAGTGCAGCGAAACTGCTGATTTCGCCTTCACCTTCTTCCTCATTTTGAACCATCCATTTTAAAGCAAGCCCTAGTTTTCGCACCTGCAAAAGTCCAAGACGGACAGTCAGTAAAAGTCCACCTGACAAAATCAGTACCATTAGCGGCACACCCCAGACAAAATCATCAATTTGCTTCAGAACACTTTGAATTGCACTCCACATGTTTCCTTCTCCCATCTTTTTCTTTTGGCAGTTTTTCTGGAAACACGGGCTAAAAAAGAATACACGTACTCTTTCTCTTTTTCTCTGTCCTTTTGCCTGAGAGATTCCTGCGCTGACGCACAATTGCACCTTCGGCCTCCGATTTTACGGATGTCTCCAGAGATACGATCCATCTGCAGTTTCTCCCTTAAAAGGTACCTGAGAGTGTTACTCCTTCGGTGGGCCGCAGCCTCTTTCCAGCAGACTTCTTCTCGTTATCACTACTGTGCTTTACTATAGCGCAGTAGTGATAGTTCTGTCAAGTATATTTTTTGTTCACGGACTTTGAGGTTACGAAGGGCTTAGAACGATGGCTTTGTCGGCGACCCTTGTTCCCGCGGCGCCTTCTACACTCCTTTTTGTCTCAGATACTGCGTAAGCCCGCTCCCACACGGGAATCGCCTCGTAAAGCACATCCGCCTCGCCCCCATTTACGTAACGTTATTGTACTACAATTTTATTGTACTTATTTATTTCCTCCAGTGTCTTATTATATAATTCTTTTCCAGTGTCACATGGTGTAAATGAGAATAGTCCAACCTGTGCATCATTTTCATTCTGTAATGCAATCATAATATATCCGCTTCCATCTTCTCTAAGAATAAATCCTGCACCTGTATTTGCATCTTTATAAAGATTCAGTGTCAAATCTGCATCACTTTGTTTTAAGCTTAGTGTCAAAAAGCTAAATCCCATCTCATACAAACCTTCTCCAAATCCACCTGCAGGATATGGCTGTGCATTTTCGATAAGTAAATGTGCCATCTCATGAAGCGGTTTATCCTCGCGATTTTCTTCAAGATTTATTGATTGATAATCGCTCATTGTTGTCAGGCCAGTGTTCCATTGAAGCAGCCAGGAATCTCCATCTTCCTTATATAATTGATTGAAACTCTCTATTACTTTTTCTGTTTCAGCACTTGATTGATCTAACAGCTCGCGATACAAAATCACCATTTCCGGTTCGCCCTCAAATGATAGTTCACATTCATCACTCGTAATTGTCATTTGAGCTTTTATCTGATTTGCATAGCGCTTTTCTTCTGTATCTAGCCATGTACCGCGCTCCATACAAATCTCTCGATAACGTCTCTGCATTGCTAGCTCTAATGTTGCAGCCTGCTTGCCAGCCCATCTGTAAGAAATATTTTCATTTCCTTCTTTTGTTCCACCCAAAATCTGATTTGTTTTATTAGTGCTGTTCATTTTGCTGAAGATAGCATCACGATCATTATCAGCAATCTTATAATCCAGTCTTGTTACACCAACCTCTGCATCTACTGTTGCAACAACAGATGTCTTACTTTGCCAGATATATACATCTGAAATCTCTACAATAGTTTTACTTTCATCTTCAGAAATAATTTCAGCTGCATCGCCATACCATTTCTTTAAATCATCTACTGTCCAACTCCAACGCGGACCTCCTGTCGGAATTAACCAACCAGATGTGTTAAGATTTGCTGACGCTTCAGTTGAATTTACTGTTTGTGACCCAGCTACTGCAAAGTCAATTGGACTTACAACAAAACTTTCTTCAGACAATGTAACTGGATGTTCATTTTTTTCATCTGTTGGCGTTAACGCATACTCACTAGGCTTATTATAATATGTCCTCTTGTTTTCATCATCTGCTTTTTTGTAAGATGCCTCACTCCAAATTAACTCATTGCTCTCATTTTGTGTCAGCATCATCACTTTTGATTTTTGGTTCATTTGTTCTTGTGCATCAAAATCCCAATAAAACGACATATCTGTAAGTCTTGCAACACCAATCATATTTGCATAAAAACTATCACCACCAACCTTAGCTCTTGCAGTAAAATAGACCTCGTAAACTCCATCATCATCCAAATCTGCAAGTGCACTGCTTAGCATATCTACATCAGATGTCATAATAAATTTTCCAATTGCAAGCTGAGGAAGTGTCATAAGCTGATTCTGCCAAGTTAAATATACCCGCTCATTTAATCCATCGCGAAATAGTTTAATACCGCTGTCTTTCATCCACTCTGGTGTAATCTGCGCAATACATTCCTTGTCAAGCAGCCCAAATGTCTCACAAAACTCCTCCACGTCATCCGTTATTGGTATCTGCTCATACACATCCACTGCTGCAAGTACTGGAAGTGCCGTCTGCTTTGCAGTATTAGTCTGAGTTTTGCTTTTAGCTGTACTTTCTCCTCCAAAGCATAATGCTGCTGCATTTAACATAAGCACTGCTGCAAGTACTACACTTGCCATCTTTGTTTTCTTTTTATTAAGCATCATACGCAGCCTCCTTTCTGTATCAGATTTTCCTGATACCATTGTTGATGCTGCTGTCATACCAAAATTTTTTTTATCCGACACAGCATCAACTAGTGTCTTTGCATACAAAAATTTATTTTCCCACCCAATTGTTTCTAGTGTTCCTTCATCACATGCCATCTCACAGTCTCTTTTTGATTCTGCCGCTGCCGCCCACACCAGTGGATTCCACCACCAGACTGCAACACAAAGGCTTCTCATTACAGACCAAATATGATCTTTGTGCTGATAATGGCATATCTCATGCTGAAGAATCATCAAAATTTGATCGTCCTTCAGTTTCGTCTCCTCCTTCAGATAAATTGCTGGATGAATGATTCCAAACAAACATGGTGACGATAATCCACTTACCTGATAAACTAGTAGTTTTCTACTACTATCTATCTGTTTTCTGCTTCGCATTAGCATATGATAAAAACGCATATTTACGATAGCAAACCAACATCCTGCAGCAATGCTGCCATAAAGCCAGATGGCTGGAGCTATACTTATTAGTTGAGCTATTATACTGTGGAATATGTTAGAATTGCTATCTTTTGACTGTGAATTTTCTTCAGGCTGTTGTGCCGTTGTCTCCTTTCCTGGCTGATTGAAAACATTATGTCCAAGTGTAATTTTGAGATTTTCTGTCTGATTTATTTCCTGTTCATTCTGTTGTCCCATATTGACATTCTGATTTTTCACGTTTCCTGTATAATCATTCTTCGTGCGATCTGTATTACTCGCATCTCCTACACCTGCATTCTGTCCATTTTCCATTCCGAGTTCTGCATTTGAATCCACCTTGTCCACTTTAGTTCCACTCGTATTTTGAAACATCTGTCTGGACACTTCTGTAATATTATGCACTAGCTGCTGATTATTCCATAGTGTCACTGGGCAAAGCAGACGAATCATCACAACTGCCCAAAGTGCATATCGAAACCTGCTGCTGATTCTCATTCCAAAAACTTTGCGTATTGCAAAGATCATCACGATCAGAATACTGGAACCAACTATCCAATCTGTCATTTTTCCTCCTCTCTAGCCTCCCGAATGATCTCATACAACTCATCAATTTCTGACTTTGAAAGTTTGCACTCATGCGCCATTGCCGACAGCATCATTCCAACGCTGCCATCATATACACGTTCCAAAAAGCTTCGCGTCTCTGCCTGTTCTGCTTCCTCCTTTTGCAGCACTGGATAATACTGCTGGTACTTTCCGCTGTCATCCATACGAATAACTCCTTTTGTACTCATGCGGCGAAGCATTGTAAAAATCGTTCCTTTGCTCCATGCCGTATCATCCTGCATCGCTTCTACCATATCTCCGAGCGTCATCGGATGGTTCTCCCACAAAAGTTTCATCAGTTTCCATTCACCGTCAGATAAAACAATGTGCTTTGCCATTTTTACTCCTTCCTGTAGTTTAATCTAGTTTACTTGTGTCAACTTCATAATAGCATAGCGGTATACATCTGTCAACCATATTTTTTAAAAAAATACTGAGATATCTGCCCTACTATTGACAAATATCTCAGTAAATTATTGACTATCACAAAACAGTATTTTTACAGTTTCTTTTATTTTGCTGCCACAACTGGCTTAAAATCTGCTGTATCTGCGCAAAAATATCCGCCAAGCTTTTGTGTTATAAAAAGCATAATCTCTTTTGCTTTTTCATAATCCTCTGGACGAATTGTAGCTGCAAATACGGTATGAATGCCATTCTGAAGCAAATAAGCATCGCCTTCGTCATCACCAAGTGTTCCTTCTAAATCTTCCATATCCAGTGTACCGCTCTCTGGCAATGAAATTTCAAGTACACCTGCTGCCTCCCAATACTCGGCCGTCTGCTCTTCCTTAAACAGCTCATAGATTTTTCTAAGCGGCAATTCTTCTTTGTTTAAATACAGCCATTCACCTGGCATTTTGGCAGCCGGTTTCTTACTAGTTTTTCCGTCCTTTTTTAAATTTGAGTGTGCCATAAATTTCTCCTATCAAACATTGTAACTGTTTATGAGGGTATCTATCTGACAGATCTCGATTAATACAGCTTCTTCACTGATTCCTTAGCATCTGCAAACGGTCCTGGGATGACATCGACACCACGATGCGTTCCAAAATAGTCACTGTCAAATCGGATTGCAGTTCCATCAGGATTTTCAAAGCGTTCCTCTGGCTCAAATGCCTTTCCTAGCACATCTGAATCAATCATTCTATTTTTAAAGCCTTCGATCAGTTCGTATACGTTTGTATCCAGATAATAACCGTCCTCTTTCTGAACAAGCTCTACGCGCACATCCTCACGTGCGACAGCTGATATCAGAGCATTGACATCCTTCTTACTTGGCTTTGCACCACCAAGATAAGCGTTGCCTTCAATCCATACTGGCAACTTTCCTTCGTGTGCACCATAAAGTTTTGCCATATCAGCAGGCTTACTAAAATCAAACTGAGAAATCCACTCATCGTATGTCGGATACTCATCAAACATCCAAGTACCCGCTGCACGATTTTCCGTGTCAAATCCATCATCTGAATCATGCATTGTTATAATGTCATCTGATGGCCATTTCTGCACGAAGATATTATTATAGAAACGATCATCACCATGAAGTACGGTCATAAAGCCCATTACCTCAGTACGATGCGGCATATGATACGGTGTATAACGCGGTCCTGTTCCTCCGCCCACACAAGTAAGTGCACCACAGATCAAATTGTGGACAAGTGCTACACCCTCTGTTGCAAAACGAAGACTTGCATCGGAAAGCATAATGTTATTATCAATCAATGTCGGGCCATGTCCAACTTCAACAAAGATATCCTGTGACATCATGCCGCCCTTTAAGACAGACGCAAACGGCGGACGCTGATTATCATGCAGCAGGTTCTGGCTCAGTCTTGTTCCCTGTGCTTCCCAGTCACACCAGATGCCCATTGTACAATGATGAATATGATTGCGACGCATTGTCACATCGATTGCAGCATGCATCTTAATTCCAGCAATCTCAGCACCGCCTAGCTCCATCATGTTGTTGATATGATGAATGTGGTTATCCTCAATAATACTAAACACACCACCCATACGGCCTATGATTCCGCCCTGTTCGCAATGATGAATGTTGTTTCGGCGAATGATATGGCTTCCAACTTTTTCTTTCAACCAGCCATGATACTGACCACGACATACAGCATCACGCTCCATCTGTGTCGGGCTCTTTACATATTTTGTAGTAAAGTAATGGTCATTCTCTGGATCAAGATATTTGCCAAGCGAAATTCCTGCACACTTGCTGTTTGAGATCTCGCAGTCCTCGATGATCCAACCCTTGCTCCAATGTGGTCCAATCATTCCATCCTGATATGCAGCAGGCGGTGCCCATGTTGTTGCAGCCTTTGTCACAGTAAACCCGCTTACTGTAATATAGCCAACACCTGTCTTTGACGGCATAAAGCACTCACGTCTTACATTGATTTCTACATTTTCCTTGTTCGGGTCTGCTCCCTTAAAATTCGCATAAATAATAGTCTCATCTGTTTCCTGATCCTGTTCTGTATACCACTTGTAAACAGATTCCTCTGGAACCCAGCTGCACTCATAAACTTCGCCCTTAATACAATCCTCAAGCGAAGATGTCTCATACAATGCTCTGTCATTTAAATAAACACATCCCGTATGCTTGTCTGCCTTGGCAAAATACCAATCACCATATACAAATGTAGTATACGGATTATATGCACCAAAGGTACTGTTTGGCACTCGACACACCCATACATTGTCCTGATAATGCTTCCAACTGGTGATACGCTCTGCGCCGGTAATAACTGCTGCTAATGGCTCTGTACTCTTATATGTAATACGTGCATCTGGCTCTCCTGCAAAAATAGGATCCACATACTCACGATATACACCAGGTGCTACAAGCACTGTATCACCTGGCTTTGCGACCTTTGCAGCCTCATTAATACGGCGAAATGGCATTTTTTCAGTTCCATTTCCGTCACGTCCTGCATGAACATCAACATAAAGATTCATATTTTTATTTTCCCCTTTCTGGTTTTTCACGTGGCTTTCAGTGCTTTTTTTCAATCCTTTTTTTACCCGTTTTGCACTGTTTTTGCCTACCGCGAGTATACCATAGGATGATCAAAATGTCTCTATTTTTCTTCCTTTTTAAGAAGGTTTTAAAAAACAAATTTTTCTAGATTTCTCAATCAGGCAACCGATGTGGACAATACCGTATATCGAAGCCTCATGCCCTACCTGGTGGACATCCGATTGACTGCTTCGGTCACAATCTCTCCTCCTGCCTCATACCACTCTTGCACCAGCGTATCAAAATATGAAATATCGCTCTCTCCCATTATAATGCGAATAAAGCCCTCTCGAAGAATGTCGTCTAATGTATCCCCATATTCAATCAGTTCCTGCGGCTGCTCGCCCCATAGCCCAGAGAGCACAACACGGTCCTCCTTTATGATCTGATCGGCAATGCCGACACCACTTTTTGTTCCGTCAAACTGAACGGCATAGCCAACACAAGATAAATCCTTTTGTTCATTCCATCGTTTGATGCCGTGATACACCTCAGCAGCACCACCCGTTTTTAATACCGACTCATCACCTGTCTCTAGCGCCTGTTGAATCATTTCATAGCGCTCATAGTCGCTTGTCGAATTGGTTACTGTAAATGGCGCTGTTGCATGCTGCATATTGTTTTGCGTATACTGGACAATCTCGTCATAACTCATCGTACCATCTTGATAGGCATCATTTAGAATGTATACATAGTAATCAATTATTTTGATCACAGCTTCTGGATTTTTGCAGTTTCGATTCACAACAATATAGCCATTATTTTTGAAATTTCTCGGATAAACTGCCTTTTTTCCTGTGACTGTCGGAATCTCGCACGGCCAAAAACAGGCCTCCACCCCCTGACTTTTTACCTCATCTAACCCATATACCCAGCCCCAAGCTGATCGAAAAGTCATCGCACCTGCTTTTCCATCGGAGATATCTTTACTGACCGCATCGTTATTTAAGTTAGCAAAATCCTTTCGAAAAATGCCTTCTTGATACCACCTTTGCCAATCACAAAGCGCCTCCTTCATCTGATCGGTGACGGAGCCATACACAAGTGTCCCATCCTCTTGTCTTTGCCAAAAGCCAGGATACGCATCCCACGCAACTGCAAGATGATACAGTGAATCTAAATCTTCTCCAACTGCAAAACTATAGTTTCCAGAAAGCTCCTTCATACCAAGCAAAATTTCTTCAAGCTCGTCCACTGTCTTCGGATTTTCTTTTTTAAGCTCCTCCATCCAATCAGAACGAAGCCATAAAAGCTCTGGATGATAACCTGAACTTAGCTGAGGAATCGCATACAATCTATCATCTACAGTTGCCGTTTCTAAGACAGCCTCCTCTGCACTAAGAATGGACTTTAAGCGATCTGATCCCCATGTTTCATAAACATCAGTTAAATCAGCTAGCATCCCAGCATTCTCAAGCCGCTTTAGCTGCTCTGTATTTACAACAAACACATCTGGAAGCTTTCCGGCTGCCATCGCAAGATTTAATTTGATGTCATAGTCGCTACTGACCCAGTCTGTTTTCACTGTTACATTTAGCACATTTTGAAAACTTCGCGTCCACAGATTGTCTGAAATGCTGTCTCCCGGATCAAAATGAAATGCAACCGCCCCAGTTCCTCGCACTGTCGTTATCGTTACGGGTGTGTCGTAGGGTTCTTTCCATTTTGGATCTGCTTCCTCTGCCAAAACTTTCGTAGACAAAGCACCTGTCAAAATGAGTCCTGCCACAAGTGCCTTTGACAGACAGCTATAAAAATGCACTGGTTTCATCGTGTTGCCTCCTTTTTACCAAACTTGTAATATTTTTGCACCTTTGGTTTCCTAATTGACAATCGTTTTTCTGATTTTTATAATGATATTAGTATACCACAAAGGAGATCGACATGAAACAATCCAGTATCTTAAAACGACTTCAATTTTTCTTTCTCTTTTTGGTCTTTCCAGTGATTGTCATAGGCTTTTCTTTTCAATGGTATTCGCTTCACTCGATCCGAACTCATACGATTTCTTCTGCCCACGACCGAGTAAACGACCAACTGCAAAGCATTGATGAAAAGTTTTTGGAGACCAACACGCTCGCTGCATCACTTTTGACAAACAGCCGTGTGCGCCGAATTTCCAATCCAAACGATCCAATGTCAACCTATGAGCGAATGAGTCAGGTAAATTTTATCCGCGATACACTGTACAATATTCAGCTAAGCAATTCCTCTGTGAGTAACATCTGCCTTCATCTGCCTCTGCTTCATCTGACCTACAATCCGGACAATGCCTATGATTATCCAACACAAACTGCCATCGGAAGTAGCACAGATTTGTCAGATGATGAGATTGATGTTCTTCTTTCCTTGCGCTACTTGCCAGAGCAGCTCAAAATGCACAATGGGAATTTCTCCTTTGTCCAGTACTCGTCATGGACAAATCCACATATCATTGTGGAGACGGTCTATTCCATTCCCGGGTTAGAAGAACTATTTGAAGATACACGCCTATATCCAAATTCGTACTATCTTCTTCAGATTGGTGAAAATTTTGTTTCTAATTTAGAGGAAGATGTTACAAAAACTGCGCTCACCGAGAGGGACAACCAATCTTTTGTTCATCTAAATGGGACGAAATACTGTCTACTTCGCTTTGAGCTAACAACCATCGGTGCCACCTATTTGCAATTAATTCCGACAAGCGAATTATTTCCAGGAATGGAATTTTCCGTTCAATACTGTATTCTCTATACAGCAGCTCTTTTGCTGTTTGCTCTTCTATTTGCTTTTACAACCTTTCGAATCATCAAAAAACCGATTGACGATTTGTCTGCCACCTTTATCAAACTGCGCGATCGCCATTTTGATATTCGAATTGATGGTCCAAATTTGGTTGAGTTCGTTCCTCTCTACGACAGCTTTAACGAAATGGCCGAGCAGCTTGACGAGTTGATTCAAAAAGAATTTCAACAGACACTTCTTCTTGAAAAGGCACAGCTAAAACAGCTTCAGGCACAGATCAATCCGCACTTTTTATACAACAGCTTTTTTACGCTGAACCAGATGATCGCACGCGATATGAAAGAGCCTGCAAAAGAACTTTCCCGTGAGCTCGGTGTCTATTTTCGCTTTCTGACAAGAAATACAAGCGATGAGGTGCCACTTTCGGATGAATACGAGCATGCCCGCGTCTATGCTGACATTCAAGGCTTTCGCTTTGATGGGCGCATCAAAGTTGAGATGGATGAGCTTGATCAGCAGTTAGCCCAAATCACCGTGCCAAGACTGATCTTGCAGCCTCTTCTTGAAAACGCATTTGGACATGGGCTAAAACAAAAAATCCGCGGTGGGCTGTTAAAGGTAACAATCCAAGCAGACGAAGAACTTGTACATATTTTTGTTGAAGACAATGGAGAGGAATTGTCCGATGCACAATTAGAAACCATGCAAGAGCAGATATCTCAGGTGACAAGTGGTTCCCTTTCAGTTGAGACAACCGGCCTTTTAAATATTGCGAGAAGATTGCAGCTCTATTTCTCAATTGAACATGCGCTGACCATCACCCGCTCCCCTTTGGGCGGCTTAAAAATCACACTGACTCTGCCGCGCAAACAGATGCCTGCTCCCCCAAAAGCGTCAAAGTAACTTACCTTTCATCCAGCCTCTAAAATATTTGATTCAAAGGAGTTTTTATTATGTACCGTCTTTTAATTGTCGATGATGAGCGCTATCTTGTCGAATCGATCTATGAATTGATCAGCGCCCAGTCCGAGCTTGATTTGGATATTTTGACTTGCTGCTATTCTGATGAAGCGATGCAAATCATTAATTCACAGCGAATTGATCTGATTCTTCTTGATATCAATATGCCAGGAAAAACAGGGCTAGAAATTGCTGATGAGCTTGCAGAAATCTGGCCGTCCTGTCAAATTATTTTTTTAACTGGATATGCCGATTTTGACTATATTTATCGTTCCTCTAAATTAAAAAATGCCACGTTTTTATTAAAAACAGAGGACAATGATACGATTTTAAAAGCTGTGCGAGATGCAATCTCACAGCTTGATTTTGAAACCGAGCACAGAAAGCTACTGTCAAAAGAGCATTCCAGAGATTTATATGTAAACTATCTACTCTACCGAGATCCTTTAAAAAAATTGTTGCTTGGTCAGCATATCTCTCTTTTTACAGAAATAGTATCGTTTTTGCCAAGTTCATTTGCATTTGATTTAAAGAGAGACTTTTTCTTGCTTCTTTTAAAACTACCAGGCGAACAAGCTGCTTTTTCGTATGCGGAAGATCCACAGTTTATCACATCCACTTTGAAAGAACTGTCTGCCCGTCTGGATGATCGCTTTGAGGTTTTCATTTGTCCTATTGATCCATCACTGTGGGCTGTATTTTTGCAGCCGTCTGCTACTCTGAAAAAAAGTGCAGATGCAATGCTTTTATATATCAAGGAAGCTCTTAATTTTGATGGAAACTCTTCACTTTTTGACAAGCTTTCACCTATTTTTATTTTGGTTGACACTGCGCTTTGCTGGGAACAAATCGGTTGTGTTTACGCACAGTTATCTGCCACTCTCGATGAATTTCTTTTTGAGCGCTCTGCCCAAATCGGTCAGTATTTTTTCATTTGTCCTGATCGTCAAAAAAATGTCGATTCTTCTAAAAAATATACTGTTACGCTTCCAGATTTGGCCTCAAGCCTTCGATTCGGTTTAAATGCCAAAGATCCAGTTCATATAAAAAAAGCCTTAGCTGATGCCAATGACTTTTGGAGTAAACACGCAAGTATGCACAAACTTGGTGCAATCCATCTGTATCATGAACTTTCAAATGTCTTTATTGAGTACATTTTACAGCATGATCTTGAAAAATCGTTGGCTTTTCGCACTGGACTGTTTCGCCTGTATCATATTGATCAATTTGATAATTGGGGACAGGTTTTTGACTATTTTAACTCGGTCGCCGATGCCATTCTCTCACTGTCGGTAAATGCAGAACAAAACTCTCGACATCAGACACTGCAACGGATCAAAGATTACATTCAGGCTAATTTGAACCGCAATTTGACGCTGAACGAGATTGCCTCCTCTGTCTGCTACAACAGTTCTCATGTTTCAAGATTTTTCCACCAGATGACTGGGCAAACGATCTCCCAATATATTTTGCAGCAGAGAATGGAAGAAGCCTGTCGCTGTCTCTCTTGCGAGAATGACAGCATACAGGCCATCTCTGAACATTTAGGCTTTGACAGTGCCCAATATTTCTCAAATGTCTTTAAAAAATATACCGGTGTCTCACCGCGTGACTATCGAAATGGAATCCGATCTTAATATTACAGCTCCTATCCGATCTGGCGGCAGATACACTCTGCCGCCGCACTTCCAAGAATCTGATAACCGCCAGCTTGATAATGAACACCATCTGTCAAAAATTGACTGGTTGTATCGTCAAGCTTTGCAAGCGGATCAACGCAAATTTTTAACTTCTCTGCAAGTGTTAACACCTTTTTGTTTCTTTTTTGTATCTGCTCATGCTCATACTCACTTCGCACACTCTGCGTCGTTGTTGCAAACACAAGCTTACACATCGGATAGGTCTCTTTGATCCAGACAAGCATCTTTTCAAGTGCATCTGCATAGGTTGTTTCATTTAAATGCCATCCATGAAGTCCATTGTTAAAATGAATCAGTTCCACCGGATACTCGCTCATCGCATACTCGATTTCCTTTCGAAGTGAAGGGTTGTCGATGCTCTTTGATGTGCAAAGCCATGCCGTATGAATTTGCTTTTCCTTTAGCTTCTCACAAACCACATTGCCATAGCCAAGTGTGATCGAATCTCCTATTAATAGAACGCGCTTTCCTGTATCTGCCCCGTCAAACCAACGGATATTGCACCACTCAACCTCCTCACGAATCTCACCAGACATTACCTGTTCATTTCCTTCCATCTATTCTCCCCTTACCTCTCTTTTGGCTGCAGACCAAATGTAACAATCTGATACGGTTTTACGACAACTGAAAATACACCATTTTCTTCGCCAAGCGTCTCCTTTTTCTCCTCAATCACAGAGCTTTGATAGATTCCCTTCATCCAGTCGGCCTTCTTGATTGTAAGCTTCACATCAGTTTCCAACGTATTGACAAATCGAACAAAAATGTCTTCACTATTTGCACCTTTCTTAAATGCTGTCAGATTCAGTCCATTTCCTTCCCACTCAAAGAAACTCTTTCTAATAGGAAGGATTCCACTCTGAGCCTGCGGTGTGAAGATTGTTTCCTTCTCTCTGTTCATACCAAGCTGCACACATGCCAAATCATGCTGATAGTCATAGCCAAGTGCAAATGCCTCTGCACACATTTCTGGTTCATACGGGAATATTGCATACTCCACCGTATAGCTTCCCTGCATCTGCGCCTGCGGTGTTGGGAAATATCCCCAGTCGCCCATCTCTGCAACTGAGCGAAGAAGTGTCAACGCAATTGTATTTTCCTCATCTGGAAGAATCTCATATTCATACAGACCACGGTTTGCCACCAGTATTCCAGCATTTTTATCTTCCATCGCAACAAAACACTGCTCATGCTCACATGCGCTCGGATTGGTCCATGCCTTTCCATGGCGGTTTGGTCGTCTCACAACCTCGAATGTAGAATCTGCAAAATGCATATCGCTGTCAAGTCCAGCTGGGAATAACACTCTCAGTCGATGATCCTTTGCTGTATTCACAACTGTTGTCTGCGCCTTTACTCCCTTTGCATGGTGCTCAAGCGTAAGTGTTGTCTCAATTGATAGCTTCACAAGCTTCTCGCTTCTTTTTGCCTTTCTCTGGTACAGATCCACACAGGAATATCTCTGAGGCAAAATCTCATCTCCAATTGCCTCTGGCACTTCAAGCTCATGTCTCACTTTTACTACAGAGCGAATTGCACTATTTTCTCCGACAAAAATTGTTGCCGGGATATTCCTAGTTGTAATCGTTTGACGATCGGTATCCTGAATATAAATATATTCATTTCCCATATCGCCGGTGTCCTCATAAATACCACAATTTTCAAAGGTATGGCCAGTCTTTTTATCAGTCAAATCAAAGCTTCCATCCAAGTTGATGCGCACAAAAACATTCTCATTTTCCATCACAAATTCCTTGTCTTTGCTAGTAGCTTCTGTCGTTTCTGTCGATGTTTCTATCAATTCATGGGTGTCTGTCGACAAACTTTCTTCTGCTTCTTTTAATACATAGACCTGATAGCCAATTGCTGGGACATCCTCTGCCTCAAATGTCACCTGCACTCTCTGTGCCATATACGGCTGACGGAAGCGATCATCTGGAAGATCATAGCCAAATGCAGTTGTCTTTCTCTCGATCTTTGCATTTACTTTATTTCCACTCACATCATACAAAGCAAACTCAGGAAAAGACTCACCCTCTAACTCATTCCAAGACTGGGTCAGATTTTCATAAATTCTCTTTGCATCAAGCTCTACTGTTATAACCTGCGTCTTCTTCCAACCAGAAAAATTGAATACAGCAAATGTAATCTGCTTTTTTCCATCATCGCTAGTAACGAATTTGGTATCAATTTGGTCTGCAATCAGATGAAGTCCGTTTTTATATAGCTCCTCTGCAACCTGCAAACTCTTTGCAAAACGCGCCTCAATCTCACGATTGACCTCGTCTACACTACAACCGCAGATACTGTCATGCGGGTGATTTTGCATTAACTTCTTCCAGCTGTAAGAAAACAAATCCTCCGGATAAGCTGCTCCCAAAATAGAGGCGACTGCATAGGCTGGCTCTGCCTGTCTTTCCAGTGCACTCTCACCTTTTCTATTTGCAATCTTTAAATCGGCATTTGCCGAACAGGTATTTACAAGCGTCCAGCGTCCATCTGTCTCCTGACTGGTCAACTCTCCTACTACCGTAGAAGTCTGCTCGGTCATCTCTGCCTTCACAGCCTTCGCATAGGTTTCAAAATCAGAGTGAATAAACTCGATCTCTGGATAGAGTTTTCTGGCTGTCTCAATTGCCTGTGCCAAATTTTTTTGTACCGGCTGATGGTCGCAACCATTCATAAAAAGAAGCTGGCTCGTTCCGGCATATTTTCTAGCCTTCTCCAATCGCTCATCCCAGTAAGCTTTTGCCTCTGCCTCATCAACCGGAATCTCCATACCATTATTGTACCAGTTTGCAAACAAAATTCCCGGCAGGCTGCTTCCATCCTGTGACTGCCAATTCATCTCTGAGAAAGTGGATTCATACTGACCACCCTTCACCTCATTGTTAAGTCCAACTGGTTTTACCCCTCGACCAAATGCAATCGCTTCCATCCCTGCCTGTTTTAACACCTGCGGCATCTGTCCTGCATTGCCAAACGCATCTGGAAAGTAGCCAACATGACTCAATTTTCCATATTTTTTTGCTGACTCCATACCTGTCAGAAGATTTCTCACACAGGACTCGCCACTCGTCAAAAACTCATCCTGAAGAATATACCAAGGTCCTGTCCAGAGTCTGCCCTCTCTGACATATTTTTTCACCTGCTCTCTTTTTTCAGGACGAATCTCTAAATAGTCATCAAGCGCAATTGTCTGGCCGTCCAGAAAGAAACTTCTATAATTTTCATCTGTCTCAAATTTTTCCAAAATTGCATCCACAAGCTCTACCAGATGCATTCTATGTTTTTCAAAAGGAAGATACCATTCTCGATCCCAATGGGAATGAGAAATAATATGTACGGTTGTCTTCATGTATTGTCCTGCCTTTCCTTTTTAAAAGGCCCCCGACAATCGGGGATCATCGGGAGCCTTTCTCTTCTATTTTTTTCTATATAATGCCTACGAATTGCTCGTTACTTACACATTATAATCAGTTCTTTGCAGCTAAAAACTCATCAATCTGCTTCTGGAACTCTTCCAAAACGGCATCAAAGTTAGCAGACTCACTGTCAGACTTTAACTTCTCGATTGCCTCATCTGCATCACCTGCAAGACCAACCTTCAAAAGCTTATTGGCATCACCGAAAATCTGATTTCTCTGTGCGACCTCAGTTGTCACATTGGTTGCATCAAAGCTGAATCCTTCAAGAGGAGAAACGATATTTTTATCACTGGATGCTGCATACGCTGCTTCCTCTTCCCAGAAGCCCTCACTGTAGGACTCGGTCGGACGCATAAACTGTGGCTTCCATAAAGCCCACTGGCCGCCCCAACCCATATAGTTAGAGCTTGCACCGTCCATACCTTCCGGATAAGCAGCCTCTTCGCCGTTTAATACATAAGTCTTTCCTTCGATACCATACTGAACCATATCGTACAGAGTCTCATCATTCTCAAGCATATTTAAGAACATCAATGTTCTCTCTGGATTCTCACTGGTTGCTGAGATTGCCATTGCATTTGCAAGCGGTGTACGGTTTGCATACAGTCTGTCGGAATAAATTTCTGTGTAATCCCAGTAAGCACCTTCCTCTACCCAAGGACGATTGGAATGAGCAAATTCGTGAGTACCCCACTTTGTCAGAAGCTTTCCTTCATTAATCAAGCTATTCTTATCTAAGTTATCGGTCAAAATATCCTTCCAGATGATGCCATCCTCCTGCCACTTCTGTGCATACTCACAGCCTTCAACATAGTCAGGAATCTCCTCTGCTGGGACTACCTTGCACTCTGGATCGGACAGATCAATATAAAGACCCATATCATCATCTACAGACATCCATCCAGCACTGACAAGACCGCAGCTCTCAATGATATACTTGTCTGGATATGCTTCCTTTAACTGATGTAACAACTTATCAACACCTTCCAGATCATTTAAGTTATCCTTATCAACTTCAATTCCTGCCTTCTCGGCCAGATCACCTCTCCACTGGATAAATGGACGATTATTCATTGTCATTGTCCATGGCAAGCATACGATATGTCCCTTATTCTTTGCAGAATCTAAAATACCAGTCTCCTCATACTTTGCATACAGATCTGGTGCATACTCAGGAAGCAGCTCATCCAGATTCATATAGGCATCCTTTGCCATCATCTGATAAATTCCAGTCCAGTTAGAGTCAAAGTTCATATCCCAGGTATCGCCTGTTGCAGCCATAACCGTCAGCTTATTCTTATAGTCTGATCCTGCAATAAACTGTACATCAAAATCACAGTTTAACGTATCTCTTGTGTAGTCTGCAATTACATCCCATACTTCATCGGTCGCTGACTTCTTATCTCCGTAGAAGATAAAGTGAAGTGTAACAGGCTCAAGCTCATCTGCCGCTGCCGGTACATAATTTGCTGCCATTGTTCCCGCTGCCATTGCTACACTCAGTAATCCACATAATCCTCTTCTCTTCATAATAAAATCTCCTTTTCTAATTTTTATTTTTACTTATCCTTTGCTGCCAAAAACTCATCAATCTGTCTCTGATATTCATCTAATACCGACTGGAAACCTGCACCTTCGCTATCTGTCTTAATCTTTTCAAGTGCTGTATCCGTATCTCCTGCAAGTCCAACCTCTAAAAGTTTCTGTGCATCTCCGAAAATCTGATTTCTCTGTGCGACTTCTGTCTTTACATCTGTTGCATCAAAACTAAATCCTTCTAGTGGAGAATACAAATTCTTATCGCTAGATGCTGCATACTCTGCTTCCTCTTCCCAGAAGTTATCCGTATAGCCACCGGTTGGTCTCATATACTGTGGCTTCCATAAAGCCCACTGGCCTCCCCAACCCATATAATTAGAATTGGTTCCATCCATTCCCTCTGGATATTCTGCGCGTTCTCCGTTTAACACATATGTCTCACCTTCAATACCATACTGAACCATATCATACAGCTTTTGATCCGTCTCGAGCTGATTTAAAAACATTAATGTTCTCTCCGGATTTTCGCTGGTTGCAGAGATTGCCATTGCATTTGCAAGTGGTGAACGGTTTGCATACAAATCATCCTTATAAACTTCTACGAAATCCCAATATGCGCCATCTTCTACCCAATTTTTCTTAGAATGTGCAAACTCATGTGTTCCCCATCTAGTAATAATTTTTCCTTCATTTAACAGTGCATTTCGATCTGTCTGATCATTTAATACATCTTTCCAGATAATGCCATCCTTCTGCCATTTTTCTGCATATTCCATTGCAGTTACATAATCCGGAATTTCCTCTGCCGGTGTAATCTTGCACTCTGGATCAGACAAATTGATATAAAGACCCATATCAGCATCTACTTCTGCCCAGCCGCCGCTGATCATTTGAGACTTTGAAATCACATAGCGATCTGGATAAGCCTCATGCATCTGATAAACCAACTTATCAATATCTTCCCAGGTTCCAAAATTATCCTTATCAACCTCAATTCCTGCCTTCTCGCCCAAATCACCTCTCCACTGGAAGAATGGGCGATTGTTCATTGTCTGCGTCCACGGAAGGCAAACAATATGTCCCTTATTTTTAGCAGATGCCAAAACGCCAGTCTCCTCATACTTCGCATATAAATCAGGCGCATACTCTGGAAGTAGTTCATCTAGATTCAGATAAGCATCCTTTGCCATCATCTGTGTGATTCCCGTCCAGTTTGAATCAAAATTCATATCCCACACATCGCCAGTTGCTGCCATAACAGTCAGTTTATCCTTATAGTCCGATCCTGCAATAAACTGAATTTCATAATCACAATTTAGCGTATCTCTTGTGTAGTCTGCAATTGCATCCCATACTTCATCAGTCGCTGACTTCTTATCTCCGTAGAAGATAAAATGAAGTGTTACCGGATCCAACGAATCACCATTCTCTGCTGCGCAAACCGGAATCACGCTTCCTGCCAACATTCCCATCAATGTTGCCGCACATAATACTCTACCTGTTCTTTTTTTCATCGTCTCTCTCCTTTTCTTTTTTATTTCTATTTGCAAATTACTCTGCTTTATAGCCATTCAAATTTGTTATTTTATCACTATATTTTAGGCACTTATTAACCCTTAACTGCACCAACCATAATACCTTTCATAAAGTACTTCTGGATGAATGGATACAGTAAAATAATTGGTCCGGTTGTCACGACTACCATTGCCATCTTTACACCATCGCCAGGAACCGATGCAAGCATCGCCTGCGCCTCCGACGACTGTTCCGACATCGTCTGCAAAAACTGAATATTCGACATCATTGTTCGAAGCAGCATCTGGAGCGGCTGCATATCAGAACGATCCATTAACATCAGTCCAAGCCACCAGTCATTCCAGTAGCCAAGTGCTGCAAACAATACAACGGTTGCAATAACTGGTGTTGCAAGCTTTAAATAAATTTTTCTAAAAATCATAAACTCGCCTGCACCGTCAATCTTTGCTGCCTCATAAATTTCTTCCGGAATTCCACTGAAATAGTTTCGAATCAAAAAAATGTACCATGCACTTACAACGCTTGGAAGAATCAAAGCAAAGATGTTATTCTTCAGATGAAGATATCTGGTACAAATCAAATACCACGGAACCATACCACCGTTAAAGAGCATTGTCAGAAGCACATACAGATTCATAAACTTTCTTCCAGCTACTCTTTTTCTGGAAAGAACATAGCCCATCATTCCATTTACGATAATCGAGCAAAATGTTCCAACGACTGTTACAAAAAGGGTGATCTTATAACCATTTAATATCAGATTTCCATTTCCCAAAAGCAACTTATAAGAAGCAAAGGTTACCTCCTTTGGGAATACCTTAAATCCTTCATTTACAACCTCCGAGTTTGTCATAAGCGATCCGCCGATTACCATCAAGAACGGATACAGACACACAAAGGCGAACAAAATTGCAAATAGATAGACGAAGAAACGTCCGACTGTCATTTTTTCTTTCATGTGACCCATTCACCTGCCTTTTCTTTATTTTACACGCGCTTAGAACAGTGCTGCATCGCTCTCATACATATTTGCCAGCTTGTTACTAATCAGAACAAGTACAAATCCAACGATTGACTGGAAAAAGCCGGTTGCAGAGGAGATACCAACATCACCCATCTGACGAAGTGCACGATAAATATATGTATCAATAACATCGGTTGTCGCATACAGTGTCGGCATATCTCCAGTAACATTGTAAAACAGACCAAAGTCTGAGTTCATAATCTTTCCAACTGATAACAATGTCAATGTGATCACGGTTGGCTTTAACAGTGGAAGACTGATATACCAAGTTTGCTGCCATCTGGTTGCACCATCAATCTTTGCTGCCTCATAGTAGGAACTGTCAATTCCACTGATTGTTGCCAGATACACAACTGCATTGTAACCTGCACCCTTCCAAATATTTACGATCAAAAGGATGACTGGCCAGTAACCTGCATTCATATAGAAGGCAACTTTTTCTCCACCAAATGCTGTGATGATACGGTTGATTACACCGTTGTCATATCCAAGAAGACCCGATACAAAAATTCCGACTACAACAGTTGAAATAAAGTATGGCAAAAAGCTAAAGGACTGTGTGATCTTCTTTAGATATTTGTTCTGGATTTCATTGAATGCCAGTGACAAAGCTAGTGCAAATATTGTTCCTACTGAGATAAACAGTAGATTCAACAGAACCGTATTTCGAATTGCCTGAAGTGCTGCCGAATTGTTCTTAAACAAAATCTCGAAGTTTTTGAAGATCGGGTCGATCCATGGGCTTCCCCAGATTCCATCCTTGAAGTTATACCGTTTGAATGCGATCACCAGACCGCCCATCGGCATGTAAGCAAAACAAAACAGAAGTACCATTGCCGGGAGTGCCATCAAATATAGCTGCCAGTTTTTTCTCATCGCTGTTGCAAACCGTTTTGGAAGACTCTTTTTCTTTTTTCTTTCCACACCATCATACCTTCTTTCTTTTGGTTTTTCGTTTTCTCTTGTTACCTATATTATCATATCATTTTCAATTTTTCTTATAATATTTTGCGCTGTTTATTATAATATTTTTGCACCTTGTATTATTTTTTTGAGAGGTATTGCCTTTTTATTCTCTATTTATTATAATAAACTTATCTTAAGGGATTGGTGTTATGGCACCCCGGGTTCACGGGCCTTCTATTTAACGCAGGGCTTCGAACGATGGCTTTGTCGGCGACCCTTGTTCCCGCGGCGCCTTCTACATTACTTTTATATATAATGTATTTTGAAAGCCCGCTCCACACGGGAATCGCCTCGTAAAGCACAATCGTCTCAGCCACCTGCCAAGTGTAACAAGCCCGTGAACTGGCTATTCACTTCCACGTAAGATTACCTTATATAATATTAATGTAGTAATATCTACGAATTACTCCATAACTTACTGGATCTCAACACCTACCTGGTTGCGACTCCCCCTTATTTGTTATATAGTAGTCATATAGAAAAAGCACACAAGAAAGGACTTTATTATATGGAAACTACAGCAAAAAAGAAAACCCCTTTTTATCAGATTATTATAGATGATATTCTCGCTCAGATCGCAGCTGGTTCTTTCTCCTATGATCAGCCGATCTGCACAGAGAATTCTCTGATTGAACAATACGGCTTTAGCCGAATCACCGTGCGCCGTGCAATGACCGAGCTTGAAAACCGCGGCATTCTCTATCGAAAGCGCGGTGTCGGAAGCTTTGTCTGCCATCCGGAAGAACTTGCACCTGCTCTGCCAGAGACGTCCAGCTCACCTGCTGGAAAACTCTTCGCATTTGTCTTTCCATTTCATGTATCCAAAACTGGTCTGACCGATGCATTCCAAGCTGCAAGCGATTATTTATTATCAAAGGGATGCTATTCTTCTATTTATATTGCGGATGAGCGCGAAGATAAGACCGGACGAAGCATCCTAGAAAAACTTCTGTCAATGAATGTAGCCGGAGTCGCCTACTATCCGCGCACCAGCCATGTGCATTTAGAGCTGTTGAACCAATTTTTATTCAGTGGCCGCTCTGTTGTTGTAATGGATGTGCCGAGCACCAGCCCTTGCATTCCAAGTGTATTAAGCGATAATCTCTCAGGAAGTCGAATGCTGACGGAGCACTTAATTGCGCTTGGACATACAAATATTGCCTACCTGTCTGGTATCTCACCGTCTGACCGACTCACAATCGGAGAACGACTCTCCGGCTACATGCTCGCACTAAGCGCCCACAAGATTCCGATTCATAAGGAATGGATTCGCACTGATATTAAATATGAGAAGCGTCTTGCTCCGCTGTCAGATCCAAACAGCTTGCGCAGTATATTAAAGGAACTTGTAAATGAAGGTGTGACAGCTGTTCTTGCCGAACACGACTCTTTTGCCCATGATATTTTGCTTTGCTGTCTTGATGTGGGCATTTCAGTTCCACAGACCTTAAATGTATGTGGATTTGATAACAGCGAGTGGGCATCGGCCCTGTCCAATAACAACCCATCCTTCTCCATCACGACGATTGCACAGGATCAGGCAGCCATCGGCAAAGATGTGGCCAAACTTCTCTACAACGGAGTGGGCGCTCCGATCACACAGGCACAGACTGTCACCGTTCCTGTTCGTCTGATTGAAGGAAATACAACCGGCCCTGCACCGATTCATCCAAATTCATCTATTGTCTAAAAAATAAGTTCTAAGATAGGCAATACACTACAGGCCGGCTGAACATAGAAAGAAACAGGGTTTCCTGTTTTACATATATTTTTTAACTGAGGAGGTTTTTTATGTTAACAAATCGCCAAATTGACCGTGTTCTAGGAAAGTTAAAGCGTTTCGAAACCACGCTAGAGCCAATGCTCTTTGAGCCAATCACTTCTCTAGATGCACAAATGTATGAGACCGAACAAAATCTAGATTCCGCCCCTGTAGATGCTGCTTATATTCCAGCCAAAAAGGGGGCTGTCTGGGGAGGTGAGTGGAAATATTGCTGGTTTCAGACCGAGTATACAGTTCCAGAAGAGTACGCAAATATTCCACTATTTTTAAAAGCTGATGTTGGCGGACAAGAAAGTATGCTTTTTATCGATGGGGTTCCGTCTGGCATCTTTACAATCCCACAAAACGGGGCTGCTCACGGCTATCACTACTGCGACTTAATCACAATGGGCACTGCCGCAAACACGCACTATCATTTTGATTTAGAGGCATATGCATGGCACTATACACCAGGCAGTCAGCCGATGGTCACAAACCCGATGCCTGATTTTTTACATCATTATAATAGCATTGAAGTATGCGTCAAAAATCCGGTGATCAACCAATTCTATTTTGATTTAAAAACCTTTGATCAGATGACTGAGGTATTGGATGCAAATAGTTTTGTCCGTGCCGAGATTATAAAGACACTGATGCGCGTTCACGAGATTGTCTACTATTCGCCAGATGATACCGACAAAGAGACATTCTTAGCTGCAATCAAAGAGGCGCAGAAGGAACTGACTAAGCTTTATCAATATAAAAATACCAGTCTCGCTCCTGTTGCCAATCTTGTCGGCCATTCCCATATGGATACCGCATGGCACTGGCCAATTGATCAGACCATCAAAAAATGTGCCCGCACCTTCTCCAACCAGTTGAAGTTGATGGAAGAATATCCAGAATATCGCTTCATCCAAAGTTCTTCTTACCATAGTTACATGATGAAGGTTCACTATCCTTCCCTCTATGAAGGAATGAAAAAAGCAATTGCAAGCGGACGCTATGAGCCAAACGGTGCTGTATGGGTTGAGTGCGATTGCAACATTCCTGGCGGCGAGTGGATGGTTCGACAGTTCGTTTGGGGACAGCTCTACACACAAAAAGAATTTGGCTATCTTTCTGACTGCTTCTGGCTGCCAGATACCTTCGGCTACAGCGCTGCTCTGCCGCAGATCATGAAAAGCTGTCGTGTAGATTATTTCCTTACAACTAAGATTTCTTGGAATGACACGAATCCATTCCCATATGATACCTTCTTATGGAAGGGCATCGACGGCACACAGGTGCTCTCTCACTTTAATCGAAACCATCTGTGGCCAGATCCGCAAACACTGACAGATGCCGTGATGGATGGACACAATTCTGGTGACACGATCCATGAAAAGACCGTCACCAATAAGAGACTTCTCTCCTACGGCTTTGGCGATGGCGGCGGTGGTCCACTATTTGAGATGATTGAGATGGCAAGACGCTGCGCCGATATTGAAGGATGCCCAAAGGCAGAAACCACCTCTGTCAGCGACTTTATGAATGAAATTGAAGGCGAACTGACAGACCCATCTGTCTACCGCGGAGAGCTTTACCTAGAACTTCATCGTGGAACACTGACCAATCAGCATGTGACAAAGAGAAATAACAGAAAGGCAGAAAATGCGCTGCACAATGCCGAGTTTGCCCTTGTGCGCCATGCTGTATGCACAAATACAGCTTCTGATCCGGCCGTTCTTCGCCCAATCATCAATCTGCTTTTGGTCAACCAGTTCCATGATATCTTGCCTGGAACCTGTATTCATGCTGTCCATGAGAGAAGCCACAAAGAAACTGCAACTGTAATCGAACAGGCAACAGCAAATGCAATGAATCTATTTGCAAGCGATGCATGCAATACAGACAAAAATGGATTGACCGTTATTAACCCAATTGGATTTGCCCGCAAAGATGCCATTTATCTTGATGAATCTGTTGCAAAAGCGCATGGTATTCTCGCTCAAAGCTTCAAAGCAATTGACGGCAAACTTGTCAGTGTCCTTCCGGGTGTCGCAGTTGATTCCTATGCGGCCGCAGTGATTGATCCTATCGCTATCAATGCCGCTTGCAGCAAAGAATCTCCATTTACTGCCTCTGGAAACACGTTAGATACTCCATTTTATACTGTTCAATTTAATGACAAAATGTATCTGTCTTCTCTATTTGACAAGCGCACAAAACGTGAGCTGTGCGAAAACGGACAGACACTCAACACCTTCCTACTTGCAGAGGATGTTCCACTTGCATGGGATAACTGGGACATTGATGCCGATATTGAATACAAGCTTCGCGACACAGCTACTTTGTTAGAAAGTCAGGTTGTTTCCTGTGGTCCAATCGAATACCGCATTCGAAATCGCTATCAGTTAACTGCCCGCTCCTCTCTGACTCAGGACATCGTCTTCTATGCAGATGATCCGATGATTCGCTTTGATACCAGAATGGATTGGCAGGATGACCATCGCCTGTTAAAGACAGCATTTCCAACCAGCATTCTCTCTGATTTTGCAAGACAGGAAATTCAGTTTGGCCACGTAAAGCGCCCAACTACTAGAAATACGTCAATCGAAAAGGCAAAATTTGAGGTATGCAATCACAGATTTACCGATCTATCCGAGCTACGCTATGGCGTCTCTCTGTTAAATGACTGCAAATATGGCATCTCCGTCAAAGATGGCTGTATGGCACTGACTCTGCACAAAGGTGGTTGTCGTCCAGATGCTGCCGGTGACAAGGGAATCCACGACTGCACCTATGCACTGCTTCCACATATCGGCGATTTCAGTTCCGATACGGTTATTCGTGCAGCTTACTGTATAAATGATCCGGTAAGTGTTGTCTCTGGTCGCACCCAAAACCAGCAAAGCTTTGTATCTTCAAGTGAATCAAATGTGATTATTGAGACTATAAAGCCTGCCGAAGGTGATGCTACTAATTGTTACATTCTTCGTATCTACGAGGCAGAGGGTTGCGCATCTCATGCAGAAATTTCTTTTGGACATTCGGTAAAATCAGTGGAAGAAACAAACATGCTAGAGGAAAAACTTGAAGACGTTCCAGTTTGCGAAAACAAGGTTGCGCTTTCTTTGCGTCCATTTGAAATTAAGACGCTGCGTGTAACATACTAATTTTTGAGGAGGATTTAATTATGCTAAACCTTACTCCTTACTTTGAGCGGCTTTTGGCCGCTCTCCCTTTCAATGAGAAGCTTCGAAAAAGCTTCAATATCTATATTGGTGATGCCAGGTATACTTGCGTTTCTAAGACAGAGGCTGCCGTTTCAGCTTTTTTAACCGCTCAGGCAGAGCAGCTTTCTGAAGATACTTACCTGCATGCTTCCTATGCTTCTTCCTTTAATGATCTGGCATATCTTGCGATGCGATTATCCTACTTAGTTGCAGTCGAGTCTAATAACCCGACTGATTGTTTCCAAGAATGCAGAACAGATACGAATACCACTGCTTTCGATTCTACTGATTCAAGAATTCGTTGTGCCAAAAAACTTTTAGGCACGATTTGTACTGCTCACGACTGGATTACTCAAGGAAAAAATGAGAATCGTTTTCACGCAGATTTATGGACTGCTTCTCTTTGTGCACAGACTGCGATCATTTACTCAATTCTTGCCCCATTTTGCACTGAAAAAGAAAAGGCTACTTACCGAGAGGGAATTAAGAAAAATGGCATTCGTGTTGTATGGCGCGAATGGCTTGACCCTAGACACCACTGGCATGCACTCGACAGCATGGGGCATAACTGGTGGCTTGTGATTGTCTGCGCTGGAGGCTTTGCTGCCCTTGCCCTAAAAGATGAAGATGACGAATGCGTTTCCTATTTTGAAAAATTTAAAAATGGCATTCACCAGTGGTTTACCTATCCGGGAAATGTCCTACAAAATAAAAAGGCAAATTTTGGCGAAAAGAAAGATTACATTGAGTTTCTTGGCTATATGACCTATGGATTTTCTATGTATGCGCTTCTTGAGACCTTTTACCGCGATGAAACTGGGGATGACAGTTTATTTGAAGATGAGTTTTTACGCCCACAGATTGATGATTATCTGAGATTTTTCTACTGGGCAAATGATAAGCTAAATCTAGCAAATTTCGGTGACACACCAGATCGCATTGTCAAACATCAGCATGTCATTTATTATTTAAGCTATCGCTTTGACTGCAAAAAGTTGTTTGACCGACAGGATTTGATGTCGGATGGTCCAAATGAGTACGAGGATTTTCTGTTCTACCCTCTCGTCCTTGCACTGAAAGATCACGGCTATCCTGATCCACCGCTTCTTGGCATCTGTCCTCACACTGGCTATGCGATGTGTCGAACTGGTTATGGCAAAAATGATCGCTTCTTTGCAATCAAAACTGGTGAGAGTTGGAATCACAATCATCTCGATGCCGGAAGTTTTATTCTATCTGATAAAAATATGGAAATTGCAATCGATAGTGGCACTTGCAATTATGGAAGAGCTGAGTATCGAGGCTACTACACAACACCACAGGCTCACAATATTGTCCTGTTGAATGGGCAAGGTCCTGATGCTGATATGATCGAGAGCGGAACTAAATTTTCTGGAAGCTTTCCAGCTTATTTAAGTGTACCTGAAGCTGATTTTTCTTATATTCTAGCTGACTGCACTGGCCCAAATGTCGCTCATTTCATCCGATTCTATCGACATGTACTCTTGCTCAAAGAGTATACGATTTTCATTGATGATTTGCAGACCTATGAACCCGGCACACTTGAATGGCGCATGCACTATGATGGGGAAATCAAAGAAAGTGAATTTATTTCAATCCAAAATCAAGGACTTGAGACACGACTTTATCCGCTCTATCCAAAGGATCAGTCTGTCTCTATTGGAGAGGGTCTTCGCGACGGTGAAATGCTTAGTCAGCGCGGCATGCGAGATCCAGACCGCGTAAATCGCCAGTTTGGTTCCCTTCCTGTCGGACAGTTTCTTTCTCTGACCTCGAAGATGTATGGCAAACGAGCTAAACTCATCGAAGCAATTCGAAGGCCACTCACACCAGCAGGAGTAAAAAATGAGGACTCTTTTGCCCCAACCTCCCATGAACTTGACGATGCAATTGAACTTCTGATTCCATCTGCCGATGGCACAACCGAGCGCATCCTTGTCAACACACGAGCAGACGGAAGTTTCATGCACAAAAATTCTTGGCAAACTATCGGTTCACTTCGAACCGATGCCTTTATCGTCTACCAAAAAAGAAACAAAGACGAAAAATTGCTCGCTGCCGGTATGATCAATGGAAGCAGGCTTCGCATCGGTGATGAATTTGCAGTTGGCAGTCTGTTAAAATTCGACGGTTTCTTTGATCTTTCCACACGCACTGCTCACGTTCAGACCAGTATGGAAACTGAGATTGCAATCGACACCGAGGATGAAAGCAACATAAAAGTTGCAAAAGGTGATAGTGTTGTTTCATTTTAATCATTTTTCTAACTGATACCCACGAATTGCTCCGTTGCTATGCAACTTTCGCAATTCTAAAAACATTACAGGAGGTACTCACTTGAATGCTATTATGAGGATTGTCCCTTCTTCGTGGAAGCAGGGCGAACCAATTCAAAAACAATCTTTATTGGTTCAAAACGAATCTAAACTTGCGCATCATATTGAGACTGGATTAATCAATATTTATTCAGACTACACCCATCAAACAATTGAAGGCTATGGCTGCGCACTGACAGAAAGCGCTTGTTTTCTTTTATCACAGATGGATGATGAAACTAGAAAAAAAGCGCTGGGCTGTTGGTTTGGACCAAACGGAATTGATTCTTCCTTTATTCGAATGCATTTGGATAGCTGCGATTATTCTCTGGAAGAATATCAGGCAGTTTCTGACCCAATTGCTGACCCAGAATTTAAGACCTTTTCGATTGCGCGCGATCTTCGCTTTACAATTCCAATTGTCCTTGAGGCAATCAAAATGGCGAACAAAAAGGTCACTGTTTTAGTAAGCCCATGGTCACCGCCAGCCCAATGGAAAACGGCTCCAGAAGAAAAAGGAAATGAAGCCAAAGTATACGGAGGCGATTCTGCATCAAAATCAGATGCAGCCGGTCGCTGCCGTGGTGGTCGATTGAAAAAAGAATACTACAAAGACTGGGCCAATTATCTTGTTCTTTATCTGCAAGCCTATAAAAAAGCAGGCATTCCAGTTGGAATGATGACGATTCAAAACGAATCCAATGCAGCCACCCCTTGGGACAGCTGTGTTTGGAGTGCACATGAGGAAATGATCTTTTTACGAGATTATCTGTATCCAGCTATGCAAAAAGCTGGTCTAGAAAAAGAAATCGGAATCTATGTGTGGGATCACAATAAGGAGCGTGTTCTTGAATATGTAGATGAGATGATGGCTGGCGGTGTTGCTGATATGATTGAGGGTTTTGCCTATCACTGGTATGCAGGGGATCATTATGATGCGCTGACGATGCTTCATGAACACTATCCTGATAAAATTCTAATGCGTTCAGAAGGTTGCCCTCTGCACAAGCCAGGCACCGATAACGAATCTGACACGATGCGCTATGCCAATGATTTGACAAACGAGGTCACTCATGGAATGAATCGTTGGATCGAATGGAACGCAATTGTTGACACAGAAGGTGGTCCACGCCATGTGCCAGGAGGCTTTGGTGCACCTCTTGTTGCAAAATCTGATGGCAGCTTTGAGGAACTAGCAGGCTATCAAGTCATCCGCGAATTTGCTTCGGTCATCCAACCAGGAGCCGTCCGCCTTGGAAGTAGTGTCTATAGCAGAGACATTGATGCCGCAGCTGCTCAAAATCCAGATGGCAGCATTGGAGTTTCGATTGTAAGTTATACAGATGCACCAAAGCAGATTGCGATTCGATTAAAAGGACAAATTTGCCAGACCACCATTCAAGGAAAAGGACTGTTTACAGTTTTGTTTACTGATGGCCAGTAGAAAAAAAGAGAACTACTGGGGACGGGGTAAATTCCCTGTCCCGGGTGGCTCCCAACTAGCAAAGCTACACTTAAACTGAAACGCATATCAATGAAGCTCCATCATTTCCCAGCAGTAAATAAATCACCTTATTCTCTCCGCAGCATACAAAATTAACAATATCCACTATCTCATTCGGATTTTTTCTTAATTCATATAGCATGTCCATCAGCTTAGCAGTGTCTTGGCATTCTCGAGACTATGAGAAAAAATCTGTAAATAATATTCTTCTATGATATGAATGGCAAAAAGTTATTGAGACAGGATGAGAGCGGCACTTTCGTGCCACTTCCCCTGTCCCGGGTGGCTCCCGAAAATCCTTAGAATCTCTCCAAAAATGCCTGCAATCTCTTCGCAATCACTACATTTCCTGCATCATTTGGATGAAGCCCATCCGGACATAACGCTTCTTTTTGAGCTGGGCAATCTGGATAAATGCCACCAGTTGCATACAAATCCAGTACCGGAATTGAGTAATACTCGGCTGTTTCCTTGACCTTATCTACATATGCTTTCAATGGCAGGTGATTTGATTCATTTGGCACATTTTCATTTTCTCTGTGAATCGGTGTCAAAAATACAATGGTAGATGTCGGATACTTGGTGATTAATCCACTCATCAAGTAGTGCAGAGCTCCACAATAGGTATCCATTGTTCGATCTTCAAACGAACCAAACGGGGCATTTCCGTGTCCGTAGTCATTGGTACCGCCAAACACGACGATTACATCTGCGCCGTCTTCCATTTGATCAAAGCGTTCACAAAATGAGTTCAGATCAACAAAATCTGCATTCTCGCCTAGTCCTTGCTGTCTCGCAATACGAGTCGCTGAAATTCCATAATTTCTAATTTCTCCCCAATTGGCGTTTTTCTTTAATACCTCACTAAAGCGAGCCTCTGCACATGAGGTACCCACACCCTCTGTAATGCTGTCTCCAAGAAACCATACTTTTTTTCCAGTTAAATCCATGATCCAATCTCCATTCATACTATAGTTAAAAGCTCCAAAATCGTTCGTGCTTGCACGATAGGATTTTGAAGCTTACCAATATCATTTATTTTCTTCCAAGCAGCCCTTCTAATGCTCGGTATGCGACACAGAACGCTTTCTCGGTATCATTTTCTGCACGAACTGCCGCATCTTTTTCCAGATTTGCGAGTCCTGCAAAGTTTGCCAAATGCGGTTCCAGACTCAAATATCCCTTGTAACCGGATGCGTCCAACTTTTCAAAGATATCTAGAAGCTGTCCATCTCCAGTTCCTGCCGGAACAACCTCACCATCAGACAAACGAGCATCTTTTACATGAACATATTCAATGTATGGTTTTAACATTTCGTATGCCTCTAATGTATTTTGTCCGCACTGAATAAAATTTGCAAAATCAAAGGTTGCCTTAAAGTGATCTCCGTAAAATTCCTTCATTAAATCCAAACATCTAGCTGCATTGTCACCATAGATGCCTTTTTCATTTTCGTGAAGCAGTACCAGATGATTTTTCTGTGCCTCTTTTACCATGCATTCCATACGACGCATTACCTCATCGCGTGAATCCTTTGGATCTAAATGCTCTGGCAGATAAAAACTAAACATACGAATATATGATGTCTCAAAGATATCAGCTATGCGCTCAATACGCTGCAGCTTTTTCATATGAGCTTCAAAATCATCCTCAATGCCAATTTTTCCAATTGGAGAACCAACTGCGGATACACAGATTCCAGCAGCGTCAAGACGTTTTTTTGCTTCCTTTGCCTGCTCATCGGTAAAATCTGCTACGCCAGTGCCATCGGCACTTCTAAACTCCACAAATTTAATTCCAAGCTCATTTAATACCTGAATCTGTCTGTCAAGTGATACACTGATTTCATCAGCAAAACAGCTGACTGGACAGTTTGAAAGTATTTTTCTCATGTTTTCTCCTTCTTAGTCACAAAACTTAACTATTCAAAACTACATTCACAGCAAGTAATTTTACATAACTCTGAATAGTTACGAAAATTCCACAACATGATGCTCACGCGCTGACTCATATGCACCAAGCATCAAACGAATACTATTTTCTAACACTGGAAGCTCCAACGCAAAGTCGGTATTATTTTCCAATGCCTTATAAAAATCACCAATACATGCTGTATGACCGCTTCCCCAGTAACTTTTTCCAATTGGAACAGGGCGCTCCACGTCTGGCTTTGTAATTGTTCCATCTGGATAACGATAAGAAACATCCAAATCCTCAATGCGAACTGTTACCTTCTCGCAGGAAATCTCAATTAACGGCGGAACATCTGCACAATATGCATTCGTTGCATAAAAACATGCAACTTTTTCACCAAATCTAATATATGCCTCCAGCGTATCTTCAACCTCGATAAGCCCTTTTAAATGATGATTTGAAAGTGAAGCATCAATCCAATCTGGCTTTCCTAATAAATCAGAAAGAAGATCTAATGTATGTACAGCCTGATTAATCAATACACCTCCGCCCTCTGTTGCAAGCTTTCCTCTCCACTCACTCTGCGTATAATATGGTGCCGGACGATTCCAAGTGACAAGTCCACGTGCGCCTAACACCTTTCCTGCCACGCCTGATGCAATAAATTCTTTTGCTGCGCGATAGCTTGGATTGTAGCGATTCTGATAGCATAATCCCAGCTTTGCCTTTGACGCATAAACTGCCTGCTTTAACTGATCCAGCTGCGCCAATGTGATTGCCGGTGGCTTTTCCATAAACACATTTATGCCGCGCTCTAGTGCATACTGTGTCATAGGTACATGAAGATAATGCGGCGTACAAACATGAAGCACATCAGGCTGCTCTTTTTCAATCATTTCCTCTAGTGAGGCATATGGCTTTGTATGAAATCTTTCAGCATAATCCTGGGCTTTCTCAAAATGAATATCTGCCACACCGACAAGCTCTGTATCTTTTTGAGCAGTCAGTACGGCAGCATGGACTGCGGCGATATTGCCGCAGCCAACAATCACTGCACGTTTCATAGAAGCACCTCCTACTTATTCCTTAGTCTTGCTTCCGTAACTTCCTGTTGTATCAAAAGTAATATCCTGTACATTTTCCTTTTTCTTAGAATTTGCACGATGCTCATTCAATTTTTCAAGGAAGAGATCCTCGTCAATTGGCAGACTAACCGGCTTTTCAAGCCATGAAGACAAATGCATTGCATTAGACAGCTCAAGTCCGTGAATACCTTCAACGCCATCTGCCACTAATGGCTCACCGCGAAGAATAGCAGCAGCAAACGCATTTAATACACCAATATGCTGAGGATTCTTTCCGTCAAGCTCTAATGTCGTCTCATGACACGGTGGCTTTGCAAATCCTTCTGTTGCCTGATAGCAGTACTCTCTCTCATTAATTTCAAGCTCATAGAACTTAAGCTCATCTTTTTCTGCAACAAGCTTTCCTTTTTCGAGTGTTACCTCAAGACGGTTTGTTCCAGGTGCATCAGCTGTTGTAGTAACAAATACACCAGTTGCGCCATTTGGGAACTCCAGATATGCAGTTACATCATCCTCAACCTCTATATCATGCCACTTTCCGTTATGACAAAATGCACGTACCTTTGACGGCATTCCGCAGATCCACTGCAGCAAATCCAGATTGTGCGGACATTGATTTAATAAAACGCCGCCGCCTTCGCCGTCCCATGTTGCTCTCCAGCCGCCTGAATTATAATATGCCTGTGTGCGGTACCAGTCTGTGATGATCCAATTCACACGCTTTAATTTTCCATAATCACCGCTCTGTACCATATCATGCATCTTTTTATAAATACAATTTGTTCTCTGATTGAACATCATACCAAATACGCGGTCGCTCTTCTCTGCGGCCTCGTTCATTTCTCTTACCTGCTTTGTATAAACACCTGCCGGCTTCTCGCACATAACATGAAGTCCATTTTCAAGTGCAAGTATTGTCAGACGCGGATGATCATAATGCGGTACTGCGATCAATACAGCATCACATGTACCTGATTTGATTAAGCTGTCGCCATCCTCGAAAATTGCTGTGCCCTCCGGCATATTTTCCTTTGCCCACTCTCTTCTGCTCTCACGAAGATCTGCCGCTGCCGTAATACGCACTTCCGGCACTTTTCCTGCCATGATATTGGCGGTGTGGCCACTTCCCATGTTACCAACACCAATAATTCCAAGTCTTACCTGTTCCATCTATCTTTTTCTCCTTCTTATATTCACTATCATAAAAGATTAACGATATCCAGCCTTTGCAAGATTATCATAACTTGTCTTCAAACACTCAAATGGGCTGCCCTGTGTGCAAACATCCTGCTCTACCAACATATATTCACAGCAACTGTTATCAAGTTCCTTAAAGATTGCCGGGAAGTTTAAATTACCCTCCATAACTGGTGCCATGATCTGGTTCCAACCCTTAATCTGCATATCTTTTAAATGAACGCACGGAATACGATCCTTTAACAGACGAATCCACTCGCATACATCAGCACCCGCTGCTGCTACCCAATAGGTATCCAGAGTAATTCCCATCTCATCTGGTGCAAATCCTTCCATAAGATACTCAATCATGCGTTTTTTCGAATTTGCATTTGGTAGATTTTCTGCCTCAAATGCCTCAAACTCAGTATTGTGATTGTGGTACATCAAAAGCTTTCCTGATGCAGCAATCTTTTTTGCCGGCTCCTTAAAATCATCCATGAAATGGCTCAGCCACTCCTTTGTACGATAGCGATCTGGCATCATTCCAAGTCCAATATAGCGGCATCCCATGATATCATGCTCCTTAATAAGTGCTTCAGTATCATAGAGGATTCGATTAGGATCACTGTGTGTCAATGCAATCTCAAGACCATTTGCATCACAGATTTCTCTAATCTGCTCTGGCTTAAGATCCTTTCCTACTGCGGAAATCTGGACAGTCTTATAGCCCATTTCTGCAATTTTTTTCATAGAGCATGCGAAATCCTTTACATTCTGAGTATACGATTTAATCGTATAAAGCTGTGCACCTGTTTTCATAATAAATCTCCTTTTTCATTTTATTTTTTGTTGGTTTTTATCAAGTTTGTTTCGTTTTTTCTAGGTTTCTATGTCTACTATACTTCTTTTAACTCAAAAAATCCATTGCAAAAAGGAAACAAAACATTGCATATATAGCGATTATATGGTATCCTGTTTTGCAGAGCACAAAAAGTAAAGAAAGGTTCTGATCATATGGATTCAACGGCACATATCAATACCGATCTTGTTTCATTTGGCTATTCAGAAAGCACATATGTGATGACAGATTATGCGCTTCACTGCCACAATTTTTATGAGGTTTTTTATTTTCTTTCGGGTGACGCCGACTATCTTGTAGAGGGTGTAAACTATCAGCCTACACCTGGAAGTGTGTTGTTACTCTCACCGCACGCATTTCATGGTGTGCGTGTAAACAGCACTGCCCCATATAGGCGCTATTCACTTCACTTTCACCCAGATCTGCTGCTGCCAGAGCGGCGTGATTTTTTGCTGCGCGCATTTCCTCAAATAGGTGAAAATGCCGGACAGCCTATTTATTTTAAACATACTGAACAATTTCATCTGCTGTCCTATCTAGAAAGTTTTGAATCCTGTTCTCGTAAAAGCAATGAATTTCAGGCACAGATGCTTCCAATCTGTGTAGAAGCGCTACTGATGCAAATTGCAGATATGAGTGATTCGTGCAATGCTTTTTCAAAACAGTCTGACACTCCACAGACACAGCTTAGTTCCATTCTTTTTTATTTAAATCAGCATTTGAAGGACCCAGTGACACTTGATGAAATTTCAGATCATTTTTTTATCAGCAAGCATCATTTAAATAAAGTTTTCAAAAAGGCAACCGGAACAACTGTAATCGACTACCTTTTAAGAAAGCGAATCGCTTATGCACAGATGCTTCTTTTTAATGGCTGCCACGCAAAAGAAGCCGCTGCAGACAGCGGCTTTCTTGACTATTCTTCTTTTTATCGTTCTTATGTGCGCATACTAGGACATCCGCCTGGCGCAGACCGTGGAGTCCTCGCCAAGCCAAATGATTCTGGTATTGGAAATGTGACGGTGCAGATTTAAATTTACTTATTTCTGCCGACTTTTTGATATACCATTTGCGTTCATCCATATCAGCTACCTTATCCAGAAGAACAATATTATGACCCCACGGAATTTGTGCAACAACCTGTTGCACAAATTCCCGATCTGGATAAGTCTCAGCGAATTTTGCCATATATTTTAAATTTCGAACGGAATATCCCTTACTCTCTGGAAAAGCAATCAGCATATCTGAATTCACATGAATCGTTGCACGGTATTGTGCAGCCCTAATTTCCCTCTTAATATGCAATCCTGAAATAATCCAAGTATGCCTCATATCGATCTTGCGCTGTCAAGCAAGTGTCTGTCAGGTACCCTTTTTCATTGTTCCATTCTTTCAATCCTCGATAATAAAACATTTTCAAATTATCCTCAATAATGAACGGAACAATATTGTATTTTAGGCATTCTTTGAACATAATCAATCGTCCCACACGACCATTACCATCCTGAAATGGATGGATACATTCAAACTTTACATGAAAATTCAGAATATCTTCAAGTGCCTTTTCTTCCTGATTATTATACTCTGACAGTAATTTCTTCATTCTATCTGCAACTTCTTCTGGAAGTGCAGTCTCCATACCGCCAACTTCATTTGGCATTTTCTTGTAATCGCCGACAACAAACCAATCCTTTCTGGAATCACTGGTGCCATTTTTCAGAACCAGATGCAGCTTCTTGATAAAATTTTCCGTCAATGTTGCTTTTGCATAGTCAATAATCATATCAATACCCCGAAAATGGTTTGCTGTTTCAATCACATCATCTACATTAAGCACTTCTTTTTCTATACCAATAGTATTCGTCTCGAATATATATCGGGTCTGATCGTGGGTCAATCGACTGCCTTCCATATGGTTTGAATTATATGTTAAATCAATCTGTGTCTTATGATAAATACCTCCAGAGTATTTATTTGCCTTCTCATCCAGCAAAATATCCAATAGCGTCGTCTTTTTTTCTTTCTTCTTATT
>ERZ837910.617-NODE-617-length-54595-cov-6.664466_pt1 | contig 54595 bp, 51 predicted proteins | sample MGYA00519940_ERZ837910 | MGnify/ENA primary metagenome ERZ837910 (study PRJEB31850, sample SAMEA3708825) | human gut metagenome | biome: human gut; feature: human-associated habitat; material: faeces | place: China | collected 2014 ... | reverse complement strand
CAAGCCGATGAAAATGAATACTCCAGGCTTTTTGTTCCAATGGCAGAACGCCATTAGCCTTCCTTTCGACATCTGGCTCAACGTAGATGCTCAACTGATGACACATACGTGGGACAATAATATGAAAGTCTCGAACACTCCATGGTATGTCAATGCCAAGATTTATAAAGGATTCTTCAACAATGCTTTCAGCGTCACCCTCGAAGCAAAAGACTTGTTCAACACATCCGGCAACAATGCCATGATGTACAACGATGCCGTGAAGCTTGTTCAGAAGAATTTTACTCCCGGACGATCCGTAATGGTCACTCTTCAGTACCGCTTCAACACCACCCGTGACCGCTACCGTGGCACCGGTGCCGGCAACTCCGAGAAATCACGCTTTTAATCATTCCTTATTGCATATCAATTGCATATCGGTAAAAGATTATCGATTCCAATGGCTTGCCGTAAAATGATGGAAAGCAGACCTTCCAGTGCTATGACATAATACCGATGCATAATGTACTTGTTGCCATGCCGCGATTCTATTGCGGCATGTTTTTTTATTTGTTAACATGTTAGTGCCGAAATGTTGCCCGTGTGAGGGTGTATATTTGCAGCGTGGGGATTACTCTTTCCCTTTTTGATATCAACCCCTTAATTTAACGGAATCATGGAAACTGCTTTTGTTATCACACCTCATGTAATCAACACGTTGAACGCATTGCCCGAACAGGAGCGTCTGGCTGTTGCATCGGCTCTGGCTGTGGAATTGCTGCTGGGAGCACGGTGCAACGGGGAGTTGACGCCCATGCAGGAGGTTATTTATGCCATGATCAGCCAGTATGTGCATCGCGACACCCAACGTTACAACGATTTTTGCCATAATGTGTCAAATCGGGACACACGTTTTTCGGCTGCGGTGTGAGATGCCCGGCACGTTCTTTCAACTCAGCCGCTTGGCCATCTCGGCGCAGTCGAGCGTGAAGAATACGGGCTGTCCCGTTGGTGTGTAGGCCGGGTCGGGCAGAGAGAACAGGGCGCTCAGCAGGCCTTCCGCTTCAGCCTCGCTCAACTGCTGTCCCGGTTGCACCGCGGCAGAGCGTGCCATGGCCAATGCCACTCGGCGATGCAGGTCGGGGATATTGTCGGCTGTGCCGTCGGTAACTTCCGCAATCATATTAAGCAGAGTGTCGGTGGGATTCAGATTCCTGATTGTTGCAGGCACAGCATTAATGGCCCACACATTGTCCCCCAGATACGACAAATCGAAGCCGAGATGTCTTACATCATCGAGCATTTCATTGAACAGGGCGTTCTGTGCTGCGGTGAGCTGTAGTGATTCGGGAAAAAGTACCTGCTGGGATTCGCATGTCCCTACAGTTTTGCAGAACTGCTCATAGAGCACTTTGACATGTGCCCTGTGGCGGTCGACAATCATGAGGCCGTTTTTGGATGGCACAACAAAATAGCGGTTGCGCAGCTGGAGCATCGAGGGTCCGGCGGCCAGATTGCTGTCGTCAATGTCGAGAGTGGCTTCGGTGAGTGCCGACGGAACATAGGGATCAACGGGGAACGATGCATTCAGTGCGCTGGCCTCTTCGGTGGGGAAAGCATCGGACATGTCGGCTGCTCCTGTGGCCGGCGTCTGAAAATCGGCATAGAGTTTTTCCCAGTCGTCAAGCGGCTTTCGCTGAGCGGGCGTGGACTGATGCTGTGGTGAGGATGTGCTGCGTGGCGCCGTAGTTTCCGTGGCTTCCGGAGCGAACGGATTGTAGTCGGCGGACGGAGTGATGTCGAATGCCGGCGCCGTGCTCGGCATGAATACCGGGATGTCAAGGGTGTTGTCCGCACTGAAATCAATCGAGGGCACCGCGTTGAACTTGCCGAGAGCTTCCTTTATGGCGGCCACGAGTATCTGCCATATGGGGGCTTCGTTTTCAAATTTTATCTCACTTTTGGTGGGATGTATGTTAACGTCGATGGTGGATGCGTCGACTTCGAAATTCAGGAAATAGTTGGGCTGACATTCCGCGGAGATCAGTTCCTCATAACAATGCAGCACTGCCTTGTGGAAATAGGGGTGACGCATGTTGCGTCCGTTCACGAAGAAATATTGCAGCGGATTGCGTTTGCGCGCGTTCTCCGGGTGCGACACGAAGCCTGTGATTTTCACCAGCGAAGTCTCGGTGGACACCGGAATGAGCTGTTTGTCGAGATTTTTTCCGAAAAGGTCGGTGATCCGTTGCTTCAGCGAGCCCGGAATGAGCTGATGCAGGGTGACGTCGTTGTGTACGAGCAGGAAATCCTTGTCGGGATTCACCAAGGCCAGCCGTTCAAATTCATGCAGGATGTGGTTCAGCTCCACAGAATCCTTTTTCAGGAACTTGCGGCGTGCCGGGAAGTTGAAAAACAGATTCTTGACCGACAGGTTGGTGCCCTGCGGACAGGCATCCGCCTCCTGATTTTCAAACCTCGAGGCGGCAATCTGCAGGTGAGTGCCTATCTTGGCGTCGCGCCGCATGGTGCGCAGGTCAATCTGTGCAACCGCGGCAATCGACGGCAACGCCTCTCCTCGGAAGCCCATGGTGTGCAGTTCGAAGAGGTCGGCCGCCTGCCTGATTTTCGATGTGGCGTGGCGCTCGAAGGCCAAACGGGCATCGGTGTCGCTCATGCCGCATCCGTCGTCAATCACCTGGATGAGATTCTTGCCACCGTCGCGCAGAATTATCCTGATGTTATGGGCGCCGGCATCCACTGCGTTTTCCACAAGTTCCTTTATCACAGACGCAGGGCGCTGGATAACCTCGCCTGCTGCAATCTGGTTGGCTACTGAATCGGGTAACAGCTGAATTACGTCGCTCATTGTCGGTGGTGGTTCAAATTTTGATAAGTTCAGATAATTCTTATAAGCTCAGATAATTCTTATAAGTTTAAATGGTTAGGTTGGAAAGAGGGAGGGGAGAATGAGGGGTGGGTTGTAGGCCAAAATTATCCGCAATGGAAATATTCGGCCACGAGCTGCGACATCAGCGTAGGGTCGAGGTGAGCCTGTGCGGCCAGGTCGGCGTCGTTGTGCGCTTTCAGACGTGCGATAACGCCGTCGATCATTGCCTTGGGGAACACATTGGCGGCTTCATAAAGCTCCCTGTCGCTCTGGAGGCAGTCGGCGCTCTGAGCACAGCTTGCAGGAAGCTGTGCCAGTGAACCGAGACGGTCGGCGTTGGCATCATCGTGAATGTTCACATTAACGTAGGTGCGTTGCGCCACATCGAGGGCATCAGGCATTTCGAATCCCCGACGCGCCGCCACGGCGAGCGAGGCCAGCAGCATGTATATGTCGGCCGAACCGTCGGCCGAACGGATTTCGATGGTCTGTTTCTGCGAAGCATCGGCATCCGACGGCTGTTCGAGCGGATTGGCAAGAGAACTCATATCCCGGTCGGCTGTCCATCCAAGCGGCACACGTACCAGCACCGAGCGGTTGCGGTCGCCCCAGCATACGTTGGTGGGGGCTTCCTGATGGGGCACCAGACGGAAATAGCTTGTAGGATTGGTGTTGCCGAATGCCGTTATGGATGGGGCCAGTGTCATGAGTCCGGCGATGAGGCGGCGTGCATCGTCGCTCAGCCGTTTGTCGGCATCAAGCATCATGTTGCGTCCGTTGCGGGTGAGGCGCATGTGGATGTGCAGTCCCGAACCGGCTTTCCCGGTGGTGATTTTCGGGGCGAAGGTCACATTGAAATCCATTTTCTGTGCCAGGTTGCGTATCACCCATTTCGCAAGCATAAGCTGGTCGGCGGCATCTTCGGCGTTGACTGGCAGGAACTCTATCTCGTTCTGTTCATAGACCATGCCGTTGATGGTGAAATTGCCCACTTCGGAATGTCCATACTTTATGCGGCCTCCGGTCTGGGCTATGTAATGCATGCACCGGGTGCGGAAATCGTTGAATTTCGCGAACGGAGCCGATTCATGATACCCCCTCTGATCGGTTGCAGGGAACGTCCCGTTGTCGGGCGAGATCACATAATATTCAAGTTCGCCCATCGCCTCGAATTCCAGGCCGGTGGCCTTTCTGAACTCGGCGCATGCCTTGCGCAGGGTCTGTTCCGGCGATGCCGACATGGGGTTCCCGTCCTTGTCGAAAAAGCTGCACAGCATGGTTACTGTAGGAATTTCGGCAAACGGGTCGAGGAATGCGGTGGAATAGCGTGGCACCACATAGAGATCGCTGTTGCCGGCCTCGATGAAAGCCGGGAAGAGGCTTGAACCGTCAACTCGCTCGCCTGATGTCAGGATGGTCTTGAGATAGTCGAGGTCGTTGATTATGAAGTTGAGTGTTTTCAGGCGTCCGTCGGCTGCGGGATACATGAAATTGATCATTTCAATGTCGTTCTTCACCACATAGTCGATGATGTCGGCGCGGGTGAACATCTTGGGGTCTTTCCCAAGGAATTTCACCACTTTGTTTTTGGTCAGTTCGATTGTATTCATGTTTTAAATATAGGTATTAGACTGGATTGTGTCCTTATTGTGGTTGGTGGTTACAATGATTCGGATTGTCAGGCGTCAAGAATAATTTCTCCGAAACATTGCGGCTGGTGAAAGTCAGGTTTTTCAGTGCTTATAGGCGCCCAGCTCAGATAGTGAGGCTGGGATGTGGCCGACGCGCATTTGTTGAAATTGCCTTTGATTGACACCGGTTTGCCGTCGTAACTGATACCGAGAATATCGAGCGGAATTGCGGCTACAATGCTCCATATGAACGAGCCCTCCACTTCCTCAAAAGGCCGTGTGCCCACCGAAGCGTACCGGCGGATTGTGGCGAGAGTTTCCGCATCCATCGGTGTGCATTGTCCGGCCGATGTGCAGCGGGCGGAATTGAGGGTTCCCACGCAATTGAATTCAAACGTGAAATATAGATCTGAATCCGGATGTGGCTGTACGTAGAACTCCACGCACGAATCCTCACTTACGGGTGAATTGTCGGTATAATTAACCGCCCTCAGATAATTGCACCGCACCAGAAAGTCAAGGTACAGGCAGCGGCCGGTATGGGCGGCAGTAACCACCGTAAGGGGGCGGTAGGGGAATTCCGACGGCCAGTTGAGCGACTCGACCGAGAACCGGGCTCCACCGTCCTCCAGGGCATTGGCCACCTCCTGCAGCGACAGATTGTCGAGCTGAGGCATGAGCGGTATGTTGAGTTGATGTTTCATAAGACTGGTATGTGTTTTTATTGGCGCGGCATACGCATCCGTTACGGATTGCCGCAGTTATGAGCTATAGAGATATGTAGCCTGCCACCCCCTTGTATAGCCCCACAAGTGCCATGATGAACAGGATTCCGGCCACAATGCGGTTGAAAATCCACAACGACCTCACATTGAAGTGCGAACGCGCCTTGTTTACGAAGTAAGTTATGACCCACCACCACAGAAGCGCGCCGCCGACGATGGCGCCGTAGCCTGCGATGTAATGGTAGTATTGAAATTCAGGGAGCAGGAAATTGAAGCGGGCGAACAGGCCGATGATAAAGAAAACTATCAGGGGGTTGGCGAAAGTGAACAGGAACCCCGTACCGAAATCTTTCCAGAACGATTCCGCACCGACGTCAGGTTTTTTTAGCGATGCCGTGGGATTCTTCTTGAACAGATAGAACGCGAATCCTATGAGCACGATGCTGCCCACAATCTGCAGCAACATCTGGCGCGATGTGACGAAATCAGTCACGAAACTCATCCCCAGCCCGGTGAGCAGACTGTAGGTGAGGTCGGACAGTGCTGCGCCGACACCTGTGAAAAACGCTTGCCGCCGCCCCTTGTTGAGTGTCCGCTGAATCACGAGCATGCCGATGGGCCCCATAGGCGCCGACATAAGCACGCCTATGAGCAGTCCGGAACTCATGATGTTCAGAAAATGCTCCATTCAACGGATTGGATAAAAAGGTTGCCGCGCTGAGCGGGCGAATTGCAAATTTAATGTTTTTCCATCGTTCCACAAGCCTCCGGGCCATGTTTTTGTTGCCGCGCGGCGGATAAAATGTGGCGTAAACGTCGGGTGCGTCCGCCCGCAGGTAGTGACAGTAATAAAACTATCATACATGTAATAAAGGCGATGCGCCGTCGCGGTCGCATCGCCTTTACCTGGTATCATGAGAAGTCAGCCGTAGAAAACCGGAGTCCTATGGATGGCTCAATTTCAGTTGTATAGTTGGTTGGATCAGGGCTCGGAAGCTTCCACTTCGGCTTCTGTGTTGGCCGAGGATTCCTCAACGTCGGTCATCACATCGGCAGGAGCAACGGCGGCTGTGGCGTCAGTGGTGGTTTCTCCTTTCAGCCAGCGGTCAAGCCAGCGGAAGAACACGCGCTGCCACAGGATGGCGTTCTGGGGCTTGAGAATCCAGTGGTTTTCGTCGGGGAAAATAACCATTTCGGCCGGAACGCCGCGCAGGCGTGCTGCATTGAATGCCATTTCGCCCTGCGAGGAGAGGATGCGGTAGTCGAACTCGCCGTGTGTCACGAGGATAGGGGTGTTCCAGCGGTCAACGAATTTGTGGGGGGAGTTGGCAAATGTGCGCTGGGCCACTGCATTGTCTTTTTCCCAGAATGCACCGCCCATATCCCAGTTGGCGAACCACATCTCTTCGGTTTCAAGATACTGGGCCTCGATGTTGAAAATACCTGCATGGGCTATGAGGGCAGCGAAGCGGTTTTCGTGGATGCCGGCAAGCATGTAGACAGAGAAGCCTCCGTAGCTTGCACCCACTGCGCCGATATGGTCGCCGTCGATGTATGGACGCTGCTTCATGTAGTCAACAGCCGACAGATAGTCGCGCATGTTCTGACCGGGATAGTCGCCTGAAATCTGTGCGTTCCATTCAGTGCCGAAACCGGGGAGGCCGCGGCGGTTGGGCGCAATGACGATATATCCGTTCGATGCCATCAGACGCAGGTTCCAGCGGTAGCTCCAGAACTGGCTTACAGCCTGCTGCGGGCCGCCCTGGCAGTAGAGGATGGCGGGATATTTCTTGTTGGGGTCGAAATTCGGGGGAAGCACCACCCATGTGGTCATCAGTTTGCCGTCGGTGGTGGGCACCATCACCTTCTCGATTGAAGGGGCGGTGAGCTGCGACAGCAGTTCGGTGTTGACATTGCTCAGACGCTCGGCTTTGCCGTCGGTGACGGAGAAAATCTCGTTGGGGTAGAGCATGGAGTGACGCATGGTGACAATGGTCTTGTTGTCGACCGGTGCGAGCGCCGCATAGTCGGCAACATCCGCACCCGAGGTCACCATCCGCACCTCCTTGGTGGCGGTATCTATGGAGAAAATGGGAGTCACGCCAAGATAGGGGGCAAGGAAATAGAGCGATTTCCCGTCGGGATTCCATGCAATGGCATCGGCGGTATAATCCCAGTTTTCGGTAAGGTCGGTTTTCGTGCCGGAGGCCATGTCCATCACGAAGATGCGGTTCTTGTCGCTTTCGTAGCCGTCATGTTCCATCGATAGCCATGCCAGCTGGCTGCCGTCGGGCGAGAAACGGGGATATGTGTCATAGCCCATCATCCCTTCGGTGAGATTGCGTGTGGTGGCCGATGCAAGGTCGTAGAGATAGAGGTCGCTGTTGGTGGATACGGCATATTCCATGCCGGTCTTCTTGCGCGACACGTACACCAGCGAACGGCTGTCGGGGCTCCATGCGAACGATTCGATGCCGCCCAATGGTTTCATTGGCGATTCGTACGGCTCGCCGTCCATGATGTCGACAACGTTTTTGATGCCGTAGCCGGTGAAATCGGCGATGAAGGGGTGGGGAACTTCGGTGACCCATTCATCCCAATGTTTGTACATGAGGTCGTCGATGATGCGGGCATTGGCCTTGGGGAGGTCGGGATATACATCCTGCGCGGTGCGGCCATATTTTACGGTGGAGATAAGGAGCACTTTGGTGCCGTCGGGCGACACGGCGAAGCCTGCCACACCGTTTTCCATGCGTGTGACCACATGGCGGTTGGTTCCGTCGGCATTCATCACCCACATCTGCGGCTTGCCGTCCTTGGGTGCAATGAAGGCTATGCGGCGTCCGCCGTCAATCCATACGGCCTGGTTTTCCGAGTCGGCCGAGCGGGTGAGCCGCTGCACGTCGGTGCCGTCGGTGTTCATTACAAAGAGCTCGTTGTTGCTCTTGTTCTGCTCAACGCTCTCATAGCTGACGCCATAAAGAATTTTAGTGCCGTCGGGCGATACCTGAGGGTCCGACACACGGCCGAGGGCCTCGAGAGCCTCGACGGTGAATTTGCCGTCGGTGGGCTTGAAGTCGGGCTTGTCGATCAGGCTGCAGTCGCCGCCGCAGCATCCGCTCAGACCTGAAACGAGGGTGGCGCTCATTGCTAACGGGATAATGAATCTGTTCATAAAGTGTTTTGGTATAGTTTTTGGTACTTGCCGCATCTGCGACAATCAATAGTCACTATTAATAGTGGCAAAATTAGTGAAAAATCCCTGAAAAATCAGTAATTTTGTGCCGCAAAATCGAATACAGACACTTAAACAACATAATCAAACCGACAATTATGCTTGCACCTAAATATAACCCGGCTGAGGTTGAGGACAAATGGTACGGCTACTGGATGGAGCACAACCTGTTTCATTCCGAGCCCGATGAGCGCGAACCCTACACGATTGTCATTCCGCCGCCAAACGTGACAGGAGTGCTTCACATGGGGCATATGCTGAACAATACTATCCAGGACATCCTTATCCGCCGTGCCCGAATGATGGGCAAGAACGCCCTGTGGGTGCCCGGCACTGACCATGCCGCAATTTCCACCGAGGCGAAGGTTGTGGCCAAGCTTGCTGCAGAAGGCATCAAAAAGACCGACCTCACCCGTGAGGAATTTCTGGAGCATGCATGGGACTGGACCCATAAGTACGGCGGCATAATCCTGCAGCAGTTGCGCAAACTCGGTGCTTCGTGCGACTGGGAACGCACCGCTTTCACTATGGACGACATCCGCTCAAAAAGTGTGATCCGCGTGTTCTGCCATCTCTACGACAAGGGGTTGATTTATCGTGGTGTCCGTATGGTCAACTGGGATCCCAAGGCTCTCACTGCGCTTTCCGACGAGGAGGTTATCTACAAGGAGGAGCAGAGCCACCTTTACCATCTCCGCTACAAGGTGGAAGGTGAGGAGGACAAATATATAGTTGTGGCCACCACACGTCCCGAGACCATCCTCGGCGACACTGCCGTATGCGTCAATCCCAACGACGAGCGCTACACATGGCTGAAAGGGAAGAAAGTGATTGTGCCTCTGGTAGGGCGTGCCGTCCCCATCATCATGGACGAATATGTGGAGATGGATTTCGGTACCGGCTGCCTCAAGGTTACCCCGGCCCACGATGTGAACGACTACATGCTCGGCGACAAATACGGTCTGCCTTCAATCGACATATTCAACGACAACGGCACTATCTCCGAACAGGGTGGCATGTATGTGGGCATGGACCGCTTTGATGTGCGCAAGCAGATCATGGTTGACCTTGAAGCCGCAGGGCTCGTGGAGAAGGTGGAGGATTATGTCAACAAGGTGGGACATTCCGAACGTACCGACGCGGTTATCGAGCCGAAACTGTCGATGCAGTGGTTTGTAAAGATGGAAGACCTTGCCAAACCCGCTCTTGAAGCTGTAGAGACAGATTATATCAAATATGTGCCCGCCAAATTCAAGAACCTTTACCGTCACTGGATGACCAACATCAAGGACTGGTGCATCTCACGTCAGCTCTGGTGGGGTCACCGCATCCCCGCATATTTCCTTCCCGGCGGCGGCTTCGTTGTGGCCGAAACTAAGGAGGAGGCGCTTGTGAAGGCCATAGAGAAGAGCGGCAACGCCTCGCTGACCCTCGACGACCTGCAGCAGGATTCCGACTGCCTCGACACATGGTTCTCGTCGTGGCTGTGGCCTATCTCGCTGTTCAACGGCATCCTTGAACCCGACAACAAGGAGTTCAAATATTATTATCCCACATCCGATCTGGTTACCGCACCAGACATCATTTTCTTCTGGGTGTCGCGCATGATTATAGCCGGATATGAGTTCTGCGGCGACAAACCGTTCAGCAACGTTTATTTCACCGGTATCGTACGCGACAAACTCGGCCGAAAGATGTCGAAGTCGCTCGGCAATTCGCCCGACCCGCTGGAACTCATAGCAAAATTCGGCGCCGACGGTGTCCGCATGGGGATAATGCTGGCCGCACCCGCCGGTCATGACATCATGTATGACGACTCGCTCTGCGAGCAGGGCCGCAATTTCTGCAACAAGATCTGGAATGCATTCCGTCTTGTAAAAGGTTGGGAAGTTGCCGACACTGAGCAGCCTCAGTCGTCGCAGGCAGCTGTAGCATGGTTCAAGGCCCGTCTGGCAGCATCGGTGGCTGAAATCAACGACCTTTTCAGCAAGTTCCGCATCTCCGAGGCCCTGATGGTGGTTTACCGCCTGTTCTGGGATGAGTTCTCGTCCTGGTATCTCGAAATGGTGAAACCGGCCTACGGCACCCCGATGGACCGCGCCACATACGATGCAACCCTGATGTTCTTTGATGACCTGCTGCGTCTGCTGCATCCGTTCATGCCGTTTATCACCGAAGAACTTTGGCAGAACATCAAGGAGCGCAACGACGGCGAATCCATCATGTACGCCCCGATGCCTGGCGCTGATGGTGCCGATGACGCGATACTCGTCCCGATGGAATGCGCCAAGGAGATTATCACCGGAGTGCGTGCGGTGCGTGCACAGAAAAACCTTTCGCCCAAGGAGGCGCTGGTGCTGAATGTTGTAGGCGGAGCCGCTCCTGCCGGAGCACTTGCCTCGCTTGTGGTCAAGATGGCCAATCTGAGTGAAATTGTGGCCGATGCGCCCAAGGATGCCACAGCCGCTTCGTTCATGGTTGGCACGCAGGAATACGATGTGCCCCTGAGCAACTGTGTGGACCTGGAGGCCGAACGTGCCCGCATTGAAAAGGATATCAAATATTACGAAGGCTTCCTGCAGTCGGTGATGAAAAAACTGTCGAACGAAAAATTCGTCAGCAAGGCTCCGGCAGCAGTGATTGAAGGCGAGCGCCGCAAGCAGGCCGATGCTGAATCGAAGCTTGCCACACTCCGCACCACCCTCGCCGCCCTCTCCAAGTAACATCACATTACAAGACTAAACAGATGAACCCTGATAGCTTTCCCGCTGTCAGGGTTCATGTTTTATGTCACGGATGCAGTTTTAGCCGAGGGCATCGGCCACAATCACGGCATTGTTGTGCTCGTGGTCGTGTGAGGAATACAGCAGCGTTACTTTCGGTTTGTCGGCAATCTCCTCCTTGAACGCACTGAATGCCGGGTTGGCCAGCAGTTCGGCTTTGTATCTGCGTTTGAATTCCTCCCATCGGCCGTCGGGATCCTGATGGAACCATTCGCGGAGTTCTGTCGACGGGGCGATGGATTTGTCCCATGAGTCGTAATGGAATGTCTCGTGTGATAGACCTCGCGGCCAGAGGCGGTCGATGTACACTCGGTAGCCGTCGTCGGGAGTAGCTGGATCGTAGGCGCGTTTGAGTTGGATAATCTGTTTCATATCGGGGATATATTTGTTGTTTACAGTGAATCAACGGCTTGTGAGATGGCCGTTATGAAGCTCGATAAGCAGTCATTTATTCCAACAAACGGCATTGATGGATTGTTGATATGACATGATATACACCGTTCAGCACATGTCACAGTATCAGTCTGCAATGTCGCCCGGCCAGGTGGAAAAGGCCATGCGTCAGAATGAATTTCTGCATAAATACATAATGGCACTCGACCACGCGTTGCTGTGGGTCGCAGCGCTGAGTTTTGCCGCGTTTTTTCATGTCTCGTCCGATTTTACAAAAGTCGAGGCGTTGCTGTTTTCCACACTGGTTGCTTATGGAGCATATCTGTGCGAGAGCGGTCTGGAGACATTGAAAACCATGGCTTCTTTATCGTCGTGCCATCTTGATTTGAAAAAGGCCGGATTGTGGCACTGGATAGCCTTGAACATCGTGATAAACCTTGTGCTGTCACTTCTGTTCCTGAGCAATCCTTCGTGGATATATCTGGTCATGATTATACTTACTGCGGGGTGGCAGAAATATATGGACGGGCGCATCCCGCCACGTATTCAGGCCACGAGCCGTCCCGTAAATCCCTTAAACAAACATTCAGATCAACAGCCATGAACATCTCTCCCACATTATTGCTTGTACTTGGCATCTGTGCGGCCGTATTTTTCATTTCGGTCTTTGTGATATCGCTGATAATAACCGTGCGTAACCGGCGTATAATACAGAAGTATACGTTTTTATCAGATGAAAAATCTGTGTCTGACGGCACTTGGGATGCTTGAACCGTTGGCACGGAATTAGCGTTTTACTTTCGATGGAAGCATGTGACTGCCATCTCAACCTGTTTACTAAAACTATTATCGATATGCTGGAAACAAACTACAGATTTGGCGAGGTATATAAACTTGCCCCCCAGATAGAAAACTCATCTGAAGGGGTTGCATTTAAGAATATGTTTATAAATGACAACGGCCGTGTGGCACTTGTGGCCTTCAAGGCTGGTCAGAAACTCGACACGCACACCACTCCGGAAGAAGTGATGGTTAATGTGCTGGAAGGGGAAATCGAGTTCACAATGCTCGACATGACCCACACATTGAAGGCCGGCGAGTTTTTGTTCATGGGCGGCGGTGTGCCTCACAGCGTTGTGGCCAAAGCCGATTCGAAAATGATGCTCGTTAAAATCAAAGCTTAATCATCATATAATCATACAGAAGGACATGGAAACAACCCCTCAGATGTTCTGTTATCAGTGTCAGGAAACAGCCAAAGGTACCGGTTGCACTGTGCGTGGAGTATGCGGTAAACTGCCCGAGACTTCTGCCAGAATGGATTTGCTGCTTTATGTCACAAGAGGCGTAGCCATTCTCAACGATGCTCTGCGTGGCGCAGGCGCTCCTCAGCGAAATGCCGACCATCAGGTGATCGATGCCTTGTTCACAACAATCACCAATGCCAACTTCGACAACGATTCGCTCGACGGGTTCATCCGGCGTGCGTTCCAGGTGAAACGCGAGCTTAAGGCCAAGTGCCATGAGCTTGGTGTGAAGATTCCCGACGTACCCGAAGTGACTATGGAAGGCGGCCCGGAAGACTATGAACGGCTGGAAGCTGTGACAGGCGTGCTTGCCGAGCCGGATCCTGATAAACGTGGCCTGAGACAGCTTGCTATTTATGGCGCCAAAGGAGCCGCAGCCTATACACGTCATGCCGCAAATCTGAAATATGAGGACGACGATGTGTATGCCTATATAGAGAAGGTTCTTAAGGAAGTGAGCCGTCCCGATATCACGGTTGACGAACTGGTGAAGCTCGTGCTTTACATGGGTGAAGGCGGGGTGAAGGCGATGGCATTGCTTGATTCGGCCAATACCGGTACATATGGCAATCCTGAAATCACCAAGGTGGATATAGGCGTGCGCAACAATCCCGGTATCCTTATCTCCGGTCACGACCTCCGCGACCTTGAGGAACTTCTCGAACAGACAGCCGGTACAGGCGTGGATGTCTACACCCACTCTGAAATGCTCCCTGGACAGTATTACCCCTATTTCAGGAAGTATCCGCATTTTGCCGGCAACTACGGCAACGCGTGGTGGAAGCAGGTGGATGAGTTCGAGACGTTCAACGGCTGTTTTGTGTTCACGTCCAACTGCATCGTTCCTCCGAGAAAAAACACCACCTATCTTGACAGGGTATACACTCTCGGAGTGGTGGATATGCCGGGAACACATCATATCAATGCCGATGCCGACGGGAAGCACGATTTCTCTGAAGTCATAGCGCGGGCAAAGACCTGTGCTCCACCCACAGAAATTGAGCACGGCGAGATTATAGGCGGATTCGCACATCATCAGGTAATCAGTCTTGCACCCAAAATCATTAATCTTATCAATCGTGGCAAGATTCGCAAGTTCGTTGTCATGGCGGGTTGCGACGGTCGTTTCCCCTCGCGCGCCTATTACACCGAATTTGCCCAGGCGCTGCCCAATGATTGTGTGATTCTGACGGCGGGATGCGCCAAGTACCGTTACAACAAACTTCCGCTCGGCGACATCGAAGGTGTTCCGCGTGTTCTCGATGCTGGGCAGTGCAACGATTCCTATTCGCTTGTGCGCATAGCCATGGCTCTGAAGGATGCCCTGAAGCTGGAGAGCATCAACGACCTTCCCATTGTCTACAACATAGCATGGTATGAGCAGAAGGCGGTGATAGTGTTGCTTGCACTCCTGTCGCTCGGCGTGCAGAACATCCATACCGGACCCACTTTGCCGGCGTTCTTTACTCCCGACATACTGAAAGTGCTTCAGGAAAAGTTCAATATAGGAACGATTTCAACCGTTGAGAATGATATTGCTACACTTATTAATAACAACTAAATCACAATGAATTATGGACAAGAAATATGTTTGTGAAGTATGCGACTGGGTATATGACCCCGCTATAGGAGACCCCGATAACGGAATCGCACCAGGCACTGCGTTTGAAGATCTTCCCGACGATTGGGTATGCCCCATCTGCGGTGTTGGAAAAGACCAGTTTGCCGAAGTGGAATAACCACACGGGATTTTAGCTGTATAATAAGCAAAATGCGCTGTGTCAGAATATCATAATTTCTGACACAGCGTATGTTTTTTTGCCGGTGAGTAAAAATCATCGCGCGATGCCTGCGCTGACATTTCTGCCGCAAGTGGTCAGGGCTTGCATTTTCCCACCGGCGGTTCGGTCAGCGTGATACGCACGATGGAGGTGCGCCACAGGCTGCGTTCGATGGCTTCATTAAAATGGTCCATATGTTTTGGCAGGAACCTTTCGCAGAGCAACCGCAATGCTTCTGTTTTCTCGGCATCGTCCTCTACTGTCTCCGCCCGGCCAATGGCCACAGCGGAATGGAAGTATTCGGTAAAATTGTTCTTCTCCTCCTCATATTTCGGAGTGCAGCGGCTCACCGCCGACAGGCTGACCATCGGATTGCATTTCAGGCAATCAAGTTTCTCACCGTCGGGTGCGCAATGGAAGTAGAATGTGCGGTCGTCTTTTCTGCATAGGGAGAGCGGCAGCCCGTAGGGAGTGCCGTCGGGGCGTGTCATACTGACGGTTACATAGGGCGCTTTATCGAACACCTCCAGTGCCCATGCGGCATCTTTCTGGCGGGAGGCTTTTCTCATCGGTTTCATAACGGGGTCAGGATTTGGTTGATGTCTTGCAGATATTATTCCTCATTCCCGTGCTGTCAGGCTGCCGAACGTTTCCGGCGCGCGGCATCAAGTCGCAGCAGGATGAAGAGCAGAAGCGTGAAGCCCCACAGCGAGGAGCCGCCATAGCTGAAGAAGGGGAGCGGAATGCCGATCACAGGGCACAGTCCGATCACCATACCGATGTTGATGCAGAAGTGGAAGCTGAGATATGATGCCACACAATATGCATACACTCGGGCAAAAGCCGATTGCTGGCGTTCGGCCAGCGAAATCACCCGGAGAATGAGCATGAGAAACAGGAGCACCACTGATGCGGTGCCGAGAAAACCCTCCTCTTCGCCTATTGTGCAGAAAATAAAGTCGGTGTGCTGCTCGGGCACATATTTTAGCTTCGTCTGCGTGCCTTTCAGGAAACCTTTGCCCGTGATGCCGCCCGATCCGATGGCTATCTTGCTTTGGTTAACGTTGTAGCCCGCGTCGCGCGGATCGTTTACAATGCCGAGTGCCACCTTGATGCGCTTCTGCTGGTGAGGCATCATATGGTTGAAAACCATATTCACCGAGAACAGGAAGCCGATGGAGAGCACTGCGGTGGCTATGGTCACCAGCAATGCCCGCTTTTTCAGGCGCAGGAATTCAAAGAGCAGATAGACCATGGAAATGCCTATCACCGAGAAAAAGAAAATGTAGCCTGACAAAGCAATGCCGCCAAGCGACAGTCCGAACTCTACCAGCGATGCGCCGACATACCACAGCAGAACGTTGCGCACAATCTCCAGGCGGCGCACATTCACCGCAAGCATTCCCACTACCAGCACCATCACCAGACACATCACGGCAAATTCGCCGGCCGGAATGCCGAGAACCACCGTTTCCGCGAATTTGATGGCCACAACAAAAATCACCACGGCGATGAGCGCGGCAAAAAGCACCAGACCGCTCATACCTTCACGGTAAAGCACAAAAAACAGCGACATGTAGATCAGCGCCGACCCCGTCTCTTTCTGAGCCAGAATGAGCACAATCGGAGTAAAAATAATCAGGAATGCCTTCAGATAGTTGCGTGGCGAGGAGTTGAGACTGAAATTGTAGCCGCTGAACAGTTTGGCCAGCGCAAGCGCGGTGGCAAACTTGGCAAACTCGGCCGGTTGCAGGCTCATAGGCCCGAGTACGAGCCATGACCGTGAGCCCTTGATGTCAGGGGCGATGAATATGGTGACAACCAGCAGAATCAGTATGGCCAGATAGATTGGGTAGGCGTACGTCTCGTACATCCGTGCGTCTATGTTGAGGAGCACGAAACCAAGGATGAACGACAGTCCGATCCATCGCACCTGCTTGCCCGAGAATTCATCGAACGACAGGATACTGGCATGGTCGAAATCATAGCTTGCCGCATATATGGAAAATACTCCGGCGGTGACAAGTAGGAGATAGAGCACCACTGTGAACCAGTCGATGTGCCGGAACACCGATTCGCCATATTCTTTTTTCTCGCCTCTGCGGGCGGTTCTGTTGAGTGTCATGTCTGTTGCAGTAATCGGAGATTGAAAAGGGACGGCGTCAGCTTAATGTTTCTTCACTCCGCTGTAGATGATGGTGTTTGAATTCAGCATCCGCTCCTCGATGTATTTGCGTTGCGGAGAAATTTCCCCCTTAAGATATTTCTCCATCACGAGTGAACCGATAGGCACGCCGAAGGCGGCACCGAAGCCGGCATTTTCCACATAGACGCAAACGGCAATCCTGGGATCATGATAGGGGGCGAAACCGATGAAAGCCGAGTGGTCACGGCCGTGCGGGTTCTGTGCCGTTCCGGTCTTGCCGCACACCTCAATATCTGGAAGATTGGCCAGACGGCAAGTACCGCCTGTCACCGCCATGCGCATCCCTTCGGCCACTTCGTCGAAGTATTTGGCGTCGATGGTGGGGATGCGTCGGGTGCGGTATTGTTCGTCAATCAGAGTGTCCTGAATCTCTTTCACCACATGGGGTGTGATGAACCATCCGCGGTTGGCAATGGAAGCACATAGGTTGGCAATCTGCAGCGGAGTGGCGAGGATTTCACCCTGACCGATCGATACCGATATGATGGTGTTGGCACTCCAGTGCCCCTCGCCGTAGATTTTATTGTAGAATTTGGCGTTGGGGATGAAACCGCGTCCCTCGGATGGGAGATCGACGCCCAGCTTATATCCGTAGCCCAGCGATACGAGGTGGTTTTTCCACACTTCGAATGCATTGGCCGAAGAGCCGTACTTTGAGCGCTTGTCGACAAGTGCCTTGAATCCCCAGCAGAAGTAGGCGTTGCATGATGTCTGCAACGCTGGCTTGAGCGGAATGGGCGAATAGTGCGGGTGACACCCCACACGAAGTCCGCCGCTGATGAAACCGCGGTAGCAGGGGTAGGCTGTCTGCAGATTCACAATCTCCTCCTGCAGCAGTATCAGACCCTGGGAGGGTTTGAAGGTTGAGCCCGGGGGATAGGCACCCATGAGTGCGCGGTCGAAGAGCGGTTTCTGCGGGTCGTTGTTCAGCGCGCGGTAATTCTTGCCGCGTTCGCGGCCTACCAGAGTGGAAGGCCGGTAAGTTGGGCTCGACACCATGGCCAGAATCTCGCCTGTGGCCGGCTCGATGGCCACTACTGCACCGATTTTGTTGACCATCAGGCTTTCGGCATATTCCTGCAGTTTTATGTCGATGCTCAGGCGCAGGTTGCGGCCTGACACCGGAGCAACATCGCGTGCGCCGTCCTCAAATCGTCCGCGGATACGCCCGCGGGCATCGCGGATAAGTATTTCCGTACCCTTGATGCCACGCAGCATTGTGTCGTAACTTTTTTCGATGCCGAGGTCGCCGCAGTAGTCGCCGGGTTGGAAATAGGGGTCGCGTTCGATGTCGGCTTCCGACACCTCGCGGATGTTGCCGAGGATATTGGCGGCTATGTCGTAATTGTATTCACGCAGGATGCGTTTCTGGATGAAAAATCCCGGATAACGGTAAAGCTTTTCCTGCAGTTTCCCGTAGTCTTTGGCCGACAGGTGGGTCAGCAGTGTCTGGGGGGTATATGAGGAATAGCTGCGCGATGCCTTCATGGCTGCGAGGCGTTCGCGGAACTCTTCAGGTGTGAGGCTCAGGGTGCGGCAGAAATCGAGCGTGTCGAAATCATGCACGTCACGGGGAATCATCATCACATCGTAGGCAGGCTGGTTGAACACCACAAGCGAATCGTTGCGGTCGTAAATCAGGCCGCGCGACGGATAGACCGTCTTACGCAGAAAAGCGTTGTTGTCAGCATAATCCTTATACTTGTCGTCCTGAATCTGCAGGCCGAACAGTCGCCATAGGTATATGATGGCGATGATGACCAGAAAGCCCCCTATTACATATTTACGTTTTTCGAGCTGATAATCTTTTCTCATCAGGAGAGATGGAAGGAATGGTGTTGGTGGAATGAAACTGGAAGGACGGCCGGCACATATGTCACCCCTTTGAGGAGGTGAAGCCGTCGAAAGCAAGCACAATCACAAATGTCAGCAGGGTAGAACCGGCAATCCGAAGCAGCATCTCCACAAGATTGAAGAATGCAAATGCCTCGATGATGAAATAGAGAGTGCAGTAGATGGCGCAGAGTGTGAGGGCATATTTCACGAAAACCCACAGCCCGAGAGTCTTGGTGGAAGGCTCAGGATTCGGCATGTCGTCCTGCCGCGGTTCATACAGCCTTATCACCGGCTTCCGGCATACGGCAAGAATGGTGCACGCCAGTGCGTTCATCCCCTGAGTGTTGGAAAATATGTCGATGGTGAGGCCCATCAGAAAACTTACCGTCATGACCCAGTTGACACTGAGATTGAACGGCAGCTTTATGATGAAATAGATGAACACCAGCGGAATAGCCACCCCGAACAGGCAGATGTGGTTGAACACCACGACCTGACACAGAACCAGCACCAGAAAGATGCATGCGAATTTCAGGATTTCCTTTGTCATTTGCTGAGTTTTGGCTTGTGGGTGGTTGGCGGTTGTCGCACTGTTAAGGTTATTGCGCCGGTTGCAGATCGGTCTCGGCCTGACGTATGTCGGCGATATCGCGGTTGGAAATCACCTTGACAGTGGACAGGGTGGAGAAATCTGTGAGCAGCTTGATACGCAGGGTGTTGAAGTTGTCATCCTCGCCGCGTGTCGATCCTATGATGGTACCGACGGGAATCCCCTCGGGGAATACCGCCGAATAACCGGAGGTTATGATGGTGTCGCCCTTGTGGAACCGCACCTGTTTGGGCAGCTCCTCGAGAATGGCCTCGTAAGGCGATTTGCCGTCCCACACAAGCGATCCGAAGGCATCGTTGCCACGCAGTTTGCACGAGAGGCGGAAATTCGGGTTCAGCAGCGATATGATGCGGGCGTGATGGTCGGAAACCGTGTTCACCACACCCACCACTCCGTTCTGGTCCATCACACCCATTTCCGGCTGGATGCTGTCAAGACGCCCCTTGTTCACCGTGATATAGTTGTACGGATTTACCACGCTGTTATTGACAACCGTGGCAAGTATGAACCGGAACCGTCCGAGCGAATCGGTGGTCCGCAGGGAATCCTGAAGCAACTGCTGGCGGAGGGCACGGTTATGTTCCCTCAGGGCAATAACCTCGCTCTCCAGGTCGGCTGTGCGTCGCTGGAGGTCGGCATTGATGTCCCGCAGATTTATGTAGCCTGTGACATTGGCCGCCACATCATACACCCCCGATACCACGGCGTTGGCCGAGGTGAGGTAGACATGGTGCTGGAACGGGTTGCGCTGGAACAGCAGGAAGCAACTGATGGCGGCATAGAACACGAACAGGAACCATGCGCCGTAGCGTATGAAGAAGTTGAGTAGATTTCGCATGGCCTACAATCTCCGTTGCCTTGACGCAATCAGCGAATGAGGAATGAGAAATTCTCAATGTTCTTCAGTGCTACGCCAGTGCCTTTGGCAACACACAGCAGCGGATCTTCCGCCACGTGGAACTGGATACCGATTTTGTCGGTGAGACGTTTGTCGAGTCCGCGCAGACGTGCGCCGCCGCCGGCAAGCCAGATGCCGTTACGAACGATGTCGGCATAAAGCTCCGGTGGAGTCTGCTCGAGCGCGCTGAGAACGGCCGTCTCGATTTTTGTGACGGATTTTTCGATACAGTGCGAAATTTCCTGATACGATACCGGTATCTCCATGGGGAGGGCCGTCATCTGGTTGGGGCCGTGAACGATATAGTCCTCCGGCGGGTTTTCCAGTTCGGTCAGGGCCGATCCGACGTTCATCTTGATGAGTTCGGCGGTGCGTTCACCCACTTTCACGTTGTGGGCGCGCTTCATGTGACCCTGGATATCCTCGGTAAGGTCGTCGCCTGCAATCTGGATACTGCGGTTGCTTACGATACCGCCGAGCGAGATAACGGCGATTTCGGTTGTGCCGCCGCCTATATCCACAATCATGTTTCCTTCAGGTGCCTCAACGTCCAGGCCGATACCGAGGGCAGCGGCCATAGGCTCGAACAGCATGTAGACGTCGCGGCCGCCGGCGTGCTCGCTTGAGTCGCGTACGGCGCGGATCTCCACTTCGGTTGAACCTGAAGGGATGCCAACAACCATGCGGAGCGAAGGGGAGAACCAGTTGCTCTTCGACGAGGCTTTCTTTATAAGGCCACGGATCATGAGCTCGGCTGCATTGAAGTCTGCGATCACACCCTTGCGGAGCGGACGGACGGTGCGGATGCCTTCCGGTTCACGGCCCTGCATGAGCTGGGCTTCCTTGCCGACTGCAATGAGCTTGTCATTACGGTCGAGTGCCACGATCGACGGCTCGTCAATCACAATTTTGTCGTTGTGAATGATTACGGTGTTGGCCGTGCCGAGGTCGATGGCTATTTCTTTGGTCAAAGAGAAAAATCTCATTGTGAAGTCGTTTAATATTGTGTTCAATGTTTGAAGTGACGGAACCCGGTCATGACCATGGCAATGCCGTTTTCGTCACAATATTTGATGGAGTCGTTGTCGCGGATGGAACCGCCGGGCTGAATCACGGCATCCACACCGGCGTTGAGTGCGATCTCCACGCAATCGGCGAAGGGGAAGAATGCATCGGATGCCATCACGGCGCCGTTGAGGTCGAATCCGAAAGTATGGGCCTTCTCGATGGCCTGACGCAGAGCGTCAACACGAGAGGTCTGGCCCACACCTGCAGCGCAGAGCTGGCGGTTCTTGGCCAGGACGATGGCGTTGCTCTTGCAGTGCTTCACCAGTTTGTTGGCGAACAGCAGGTCGTCGACACGCGAGGGGTCAACAGCCTTTGTGGTTACCAGACGAAGATCCTCCGGGGTTTCGGCCTTCAGGTCGCGTTCCTGTACGAGTGCGCCGTTAAGCACCGAGCGGAACTGACGGGTGGTGGAGAGGGGAGCCTTCTGCAGAAGGATTATGCGGTTCTTTTTCTGCTCGAGAATTCCGAGAGCCTCGGGATCATAGGCCGGAGCTATCACCACTTCGAAGAAAATTTTGTTGATTTCTTCAGCTACGGCTGCGTCGATGCGTCCGTTTGTCACGAGCACGCCGCCGAATGCCGAGACAGGATCGCCGGCAAGAGCGTCCTTCCATGCTTCGAGCACAGTGGGGCGTGAGGCCACGCCACAGGCGTTGTTGTGTTTCAGGATGGCGAATGTCGTGTCGGAGAATTCTGCAATCAGAGATACTGCCGCATCGATGTCGAGCAGATTGTTGTAGGAAATCTCCTTGCCGTGAAGCTGGTCGAACATCCGGTCAAGATGCCCGAAGAAATATCCTTTCTGGTGGGGGTTCTCGCCGTAGCGCATGATTTTTTCGCCGTCGATGGCTATGCGGAGTGCCGAAGGTTGCTCGGCTGTGCTGTCGAAATAGTTGAAAATCGCGCTGTCGTAGGAGGTTGATACCGCGAAGGCCTCTTTGGCAAACCAGCGGCGCTGCTCCAGAGTGGTGCGGGTGCCGTTCTCGGCAAGGATGCGACGGAGCGGCTCGTACTGGTGCTTCGAGGCCACGATGGTGACATCGTTGAAATTCTTTGCGGCAGCACGGATAAGAGAGATGCCGCCTATATCGATTTTCTCGATTATGTCGGCTTCAGGAGCTCCGGATGCCACGGTGTCCTCGAAGGGGTAGAGGTCTACCACAACCAGGTCGATGGCAGGAATGTCGTATTGACAGATCTGTTCGCGGTCGCCTTCGTTGTCGCGGCGGTTAAGGATGCCGCCGAACACTTTGGGATGAAGTGTCTTCACGCGTCCGCCAAGTATGGAGGGATAGCCTGTGAGGTCCTCCACGGCATCGCAGGAGTATCCGAGAGACTCGATGAATTTACGGGTGCCTCCTGTTGAAAGGAATTTTACGCCACCTTCGTTGAGCAGGCGCAGAATCTCGTCGAGGCCATCTTTGTTGAACACCGAAATTAAAGCGGTCTTGATTTCTTTTATGTCAGCCATTCTTCAGAACTGGATTTTTACTTTTTTACCGATTAAATTGCGTTTGTTGTATTGCGTTCGCCGGAGCCGGCGAATTTTCAGATTGCAAAGTTACGAAAAAAGACGATACCTTATTTATAATGCGTTTGAAAAACCGCATTAAAATCAGTTGATAAGCAATTTTAACATTTATTATCCAATGTGCGCTCAAACGCACCTGTATTTGTGTGAAATTAACTATTCGCATCTTTTAGGGCTGAATATTTACAATGTTTTTGCTTATTTTATATTAAAATGTTTTTGGAATCCCAAAATATGCTCCTACATTTGCGTCTCAGGTAGGTACAACACACTTATTCTTTAACTAAACTTTTAATAGACAAATGCAAAACACAACAGTGAAGCCGGCAGAAGGTAAGCTCGGCGTGATGGTCGTCGGCCTCGGCGCCGTGACCACGACCTTTATCACAGGAGTACTGATGACACGCAAAGGGCTGGCAAAACCTGTCGGTTCGATGACCCAGTACGACATCATGCGTGTGGGCGAGGGTGCAGAGAAGCGCTACCTTAAATACGGTGACATTGTGCCCCTTGCACAACTTGACGACATGGAATTCGCAGCATGGGATGTCTATCCTGCCAATGCCTATGAGTCGGCATTGAATGCCGAGGTCCTGACGGAAAAAGACATCAACCCTGTGCGCGATGAGCTGGAGGCCATCAAGCCCCTTACGGCAGCTTTCGACCATAATTATGCCAAACGTCTCGACGGCGACAATGTGAAGACCGGCACACGCCGTGAACTCATTGACCAGCTGCGTCAGGATATCCGCACATTCAAGGCTGAAAAGAATCTTGACCGTGTAGTGGTGCTGTGGGCAGCATCCACAGAGGTTTACGTCCCTGTCGACGAGAAGGTGCACTGCACGCTTGCCGACCTCGACGCAGCCATTGATGCCGACGACAAGGAACACATCGCCCCGTCCATGTGCTATGCCTATGCGGCACTGATGGAGGGCGCGCCATTCATTATGGGAGCCCCGAACACCACAGTCGACATCCCCGCCATGTGGGAGCTTGCCGAGAAAACCAAAATGCCGATTGCCGGAAAGGACTTCAAGACCGGTCAGACTCTGGTGAAATCAGGCTTCGCGCCTATTATCGGTACACGCTGCCTCGGACTGTCGGGCTGGTTCTCGACAAATATCCTCGGCAACCGCGACGGACTGGTGCTCGACGAGCCGGCCAATTTCCGTACCAAAGAGGTGTCTAAGCTGTCCACGCTCGAGAGTATCCTCGAAGCCGACAAGCAGCCTGATCTCTACACCGATTATTATCACAAGGTGCGTATCAACTACTATCCTCCGCGCAACGACAACAAGGAGGGATGGGACAATATAGATATCTTCGGGTGGATGGGCTACCCCATGCAGATAAAGATTAATTTCCTCTGCCGCGATTCCATCCTGGCCGCTCCGCTGTGTCTCGACCTGGTGTTGCTTAGCGACCTCGCCGCACGTGCGGGCCGTTACGGCATCCAGCGGTTCCTCAGTTTCTTCCTGAAGAGCCCCATGCACGATTACACGTGCGACGAGGTGCCCGTAAACCACCTGTTCCAGCAGTATGTAATGCTTAAAAACGCCATCCGCGAAATGGGCGGATACAAGGCGGACGAGCCTATCGACTGATCTGTTTAATAACACCGACAACAACTATAATTTATTTAAATTGTACCTACATAACCTGTTGCAAGGATAAATATTGCAACGCACACTCAACAACCAAAATGAGCGGTGTGCCTGACTTCGGAGTCATGGCGCACCGCCTGTTTTTTGTAATGGGTCATTTCCGTTTGCCTGCCGGACGCAGGCACCGAACCAATAGCCGGCTTTCAATGTTATTAAATTGAAAAAATAACTCATGAAACTCAAAGAATCCATATGAAAAAAATAGGGATATTCTACGGTTCTACGACCGGGACGACGGGCGAGGTGGCACGCCGGATTGCAAAAGAGCTGAATGTGGCCGAAGAGGATGTTCACGATGTAGCCGCCACGGCTCCATCGGCAGTAGGCGACTACCGTATGCTTGTGCTCGGAACGGCCACGTGGGGCGACGGTGAGATGGAGCCGTCGTGGTACGACTTCGTTGCCGGGCTGGAGGAACTTGACCTCCGGAATTACGACGTGGCATTGTTCGGCTGCGGCGATGAAAGTATGGCGGAGACGTTCTGTTCAGGCGTGGGTGAGCTGCACGACAGACTGGTGAAGACCGGCGCGCGGTTCGTTGCCCCGTACGACACCATCGGCTACCGGTTCGAGGCATCCAAGGCTAAACCTGACGGGGCGCTCGAAGCTTACGGGCTTCTGCTTGACGAGGTGAATCATCCCGAGCTCACCGCTCCCCGCATTGCCGGCTGGGCCACCCTGGTGCAGCAGGCTGCAGCTGAATAAAAAGTGAAAAAACTTAAAACCGTTTCCCGATTTTTGCAGAGGGGTACGGGGAATTTGAGGGAGTTGTTGTATCTTTGCGCTTTAAAAGATAAAAGCGAATGCACAGCAACATAATATCTGCAAGCGCCATCGGCCGGTTGGGCTCCATGCTCGACCGGGCGATGAATATTGTCATAACATGCCATCTTTCGCCCGACGGCGATGCCATGGGGTCGTCGCTGGGGTTGTGCAATGCATTGCGCAATGCCGGATTCAAGGCGCGCGTGTGCGTGCCCGACACCCCTCCGAAATATCTCATGTTTCTCCCAGGAGCATCTGATATAGTGATTTACTCACGCAGTCAGGCATATGTTTCACGTCTGATGAAAGGTGCCGACATTGTGTTCTGCCTCGATTATAACGAACCCAAACGTATTGACCTCATGGAACCGGTCATGATGGAGTCGCCTGCGCCGAAAGTGATGGTCGACCACCATCTGAATCCTGCCGATTTCCCTGAAGTCACCATATCGCATCCGGAGGAGTCGTCCACATCGGTTCTGATTTACCATGTACTGTCGGCGCTCGGGATGCAGGACCGGATCAATGCCGATGTGGCCATGTGCCTGTACACCGGCATGATGACGGATACCGGAAATTTTTCGTACAATTCGAACAATCCGGCCATCTACCGCGTAATTGCCGACCTGGTGGAGCGCGGCATCGACAAGGACTGGATCTACAGGAAAGTGTATTTTTCAAACACCCTCAGCCGTCTTCAACTCAACGGTTACGCCCTTGAAAACAAGCTTGAGGTGTTTGAAGAGCACAAGGCGGCGCTCATCACGCTGACGCGCGAGGAGCTGAACCGCTTCCATTATCAGAAAGGCGACACAGAGGACCTGGTGAACAAGCCGCTTACGATAGCTGATGTGACCTATTCCGTTTTCCTGCGTGAAGAGGCTGATTACATCAAGGTGTCAACCAGAAGCAAAGGGGAGTTCCCGGTCAATCTCATGTGCAGGGAGCATTTCAACGGTGGCGGCCACCTTAATGCAGCCGGCGGCGAATTCTACGGGACGCTGCAGGAGGCGGTGGAGGTGTTCCACCGGATCATGCCGCTGTTCGACCGCTATCTTTGACCATATGAATGAAAATATAATAATCTTGTAAACAGGATGAAAAAATACAATACGCTCTTGCTTGCAGCTGCGGCCGCGGCCGGACTTATCTGCTCCACAACGGCTTGCAACGATAGTAAAAGTTATGCTGAACTGCTCACCGAAGAGGGACAGGCCATCAACAATTATCTTGTGAATCACAGGGTGGAGACCTCCCTGCCTGAGGGGAATAATTTCCTTGTGGGTGAGGATGCTCCGTTCTATCAGCTCGACGAAGAGGGGAATGTGTACATGCAGGTGCTTGATCCGGGCAACCCGGACTGCATGGCCCAGACAGATGAGCAGGTGTATTTCCGCTTCACCCGCTGGTCGTTGCTGAACTATGATCCTTTTACCGGATATCTTCCCGAAGGCTGGGGTAATTCCGACGATCTTACACTCGGTTCGGCCTCGTTCCGTTTCGGCAACTACACCCTGAGCAGTTCCTCATCGTGGGGATCGGGCATACAGATGCCGCTCAACTACATCGGACTGGAGAGCCGCGTCAAACTGATTATCCGTTCGCAGTACGGACTGTCCTCCGAAATCTCCAACGTCACGCCGTTTCTTTACGAGGTGCGCTACCTGCGCCGCGGCGCCACCGGCAGCGAGGAATAATCCACGGGCCACGTTTGGTCAGAATAGAAGTACATTAAATAATTTCGACCGGTTACATATTCTCACATTTTATGTCATTGATAAAATCAATCTCCGGAATCCGGGGAACCATTGGCGGCCGTCCCGGCGAGGGACTGAGTCCGCTTGACATCGTAAAGTTCACGGCGGCATATGCCACTTTCATAAGAAACACAGCTGAAACATCGTCCAATCTCATAGTAGTGGGACGCGATGCCCGACTGTCGGGTCCGATGGTGAATGATCTCGTGTCGGCCACCCTCCGAGGCATGGGTTTCGATGTGGTGAACATCGGTATGGCGTCCACACCTACAACCGAAGTTGCGGTGGCCGGACTCGGCGCCTGCGGCGGCATCATCATAACTGCGTCGCATAATCCGTTGCAATGGAATGCCCTCAAACTGCTGAACGCAAAAGGGGAGTTCCTGAACGACAAAGAGGGGAAAGAAGTGCTCCGCATCGCTGCCGACGAGGCGTTCTCGTTCGCTCCTGTAGAAGCACTCGGCAAGGAGATGACCGACCAGACATGGAACATGCGCCATATTGAAAAGGTACTATCGCTCCGTCTGGTTGACCGGGAGGCGATTGCCAAAGCCGGTTTTACGGTCGCTGTGGATGCAGTGAATTCGGTGGGCGGCGTTGTGATTCCACAGTTGCTTCGTGCCCTGGGTGTGAAGAATATCATAGAGCTGAACTGTGAGCCTAACGGACGGTTTGCTCATACGCCGGAACCGATTCCGCAGAATCTCACCGGAATTTCCGACCTGCTCAAGACCGGCGTGGCCGATGTGGGTTTCGTTGTCGATCCGGATGTCGACCGTCTGGCCATAGTTATGGAGAACGGCGAGATGTTCGTGGAGGAATATACACTTGTGGCTGTGGCTGACTATGTGCTGCAACATACACCCGGCAGTACCGTATCGAACCTCAGCAGTTCGCGTGCACTCGGGGATGTGACCCGTGCTCATGGCTGTGAGTATCATGCTTCGGCCGTGGGTGAAGTGAACGTGGTGACGAAAATGAAGGAGACAGGCGCCGTTATCGGCGGAGAAGGGAACGGAGGGGTGATTTACCCCGAAGCTCATTATGGCCGCGATGCCATGGTGGGTGTGGCGCTGTTCCTGACGTTGCTGGCGCATTCAGGTAAGAAGGTTTCGGAACTGAAAGCCGGTTATCCCCCCTATGAAATTGCCAAGAACAAGGTGGAGCTCACACCTGATATAGATGTCGACGCCATCCTCGAAAAGATGAAAGAGAGATACGCCGGCGAAAAGATTACGGATATCGACGGTGTAAAGATCGATTTCGCCGATTCATGGGTTCACCTGCGTAAATCGAACACCGAACCGATTATCCGCATTTATGCCGAGGCAGCCACAATGGAGAAGGCCGAGGCGCTTGCCGAATCGGTGAAGAATGTGATGGCAAGCATGGCATGATAAGTGCGACTTAAGTTTACAAGAATCAAATATACCGGAATTCCGCCATTATCTGAAAAAAGGATAGTTGCGTAGGCTGGTAAAATTTATATTGTAAGTTGAAAAAGATATTCATTAAATATTATATGGCAGGGATGGCTTTTATGGCCATCCCTGTTGCTGTCGGGCAGACAATGGCGCTGCCGGGTGTTTCCGTGGCATGTGTACGCGAGGCTCCGGGGCATGCGGCCGAACTGGGTACGCAGGTTCTGATGGGCATGCCGCTCAGGATTCTGGGCGCGGCTGACGGATGGGTGAAGGTGGAGACCCCCGAAGGTTACACCGGATATGTCATAGCGAATTCGCTGGAGACTCCCACCGACAAGGCTTTCGAGGCATGGCGCAGTTCGGAGCGGGTAGTGGTGACAGCGGCCGACCAGACATATATATATGCTTCGCCGGAGGTGTCGGCGGCCAACCGCGTGACGGATGTTGTCAATGGCTCCGTACTGCAGGTGGCCGATGCCGGCGCAGTGGAAGCGGAATTCATTAAAGTCAAAGTGCCTTTCGGACGTGAAGGTTACATACTCCGAAGCGAAGTCATGCCGATCGGTGAATTCGGGTCGGCAGGGTGCGACAAGCAGCGTGTGATAGAGTTCGCGTTCCGTATGATGGGGCAGCCTTATCTATGGGGCGGAACCTCCCAGAAAGGGGTCGACTGCTCCGGATTGACCAAGGCGGCGTATCTTTCGGAAGGGGCTATTTTGCCCCGTAACGCCTCGCAGCAGGCCCGGATAGGGGTCGGTGTTGATAAGAGCGATATCGGCGGTTTTGAACCTGGGGACCTGCTGTTTTTCGGTAATCCGAAAACGGGGCGCGTGAACCATGTGGGACTGTATATAGGCGACGGCAGGTTCATTCACAGTTCCGGCAGGGTGAAGGTGAATTCTCTGCGTCGCGGCGATGCCGGTTATACGCCGTTGTCGCTGCTGTGCGTGCGCCGGCTTGACGATGCCACGCTCTCCGCGCTGCGTATGAACAGGCATGAATGGTATGTTGCTGTCGATTGAAAATTTGCATATTTCAGAGAAAATGGTTAATTTTGCACTCTGAATTGTGATAATAAACAAAATAACATCATAGCGCAATGAAAAGAACGTTCCAACCTTCTAACAGAAAGAGAGTTAACAAACACGGATTCCGTGAAAGAATGTCAACAGCCGATGGCCGTAAGGTTCTCGCACGCCGTCGTGCAAAAGGCCGTCTGCGCCTCACTGTCTCCTCGTCGATTGCCAGCAAGTAATCTACCGAAGAGCTCTCTTTTTCTGTGAGTCTTTTAAGGCTTGCATTACAAAACCACAGCACCGACAATAGCATGCAATGTCGGTGCTGTGGTTTTTTGTGTTCGGGTGAGTTCCGCTGTATGGGGGCTGGTAGCAAAAAAAGTCAAACCGAAAGTCCGGCGCATTTGATTCTTGTAAACTGGCTGTGCATCCTACCGTTTGGCGCCAGTCCGAGGATGGTAAGAGGCGCTCCGTATAGCCTCATTTCCGGTTGGTATCCCCGAGGCGATAGCCTGAGTATTCTATTGAATGATATGGGCGTGGACCGGTCTTATTTTAAGCGCACATTGCGGCAGTCTCAGAACATGGTGGGATAGAAGGACTGGAAAGAGTTGTCGGAATAGAACACCACAATATTGGTGATGCGTTTGTCGGCGGCTGTGTGGAGGGATATGTTGTTGGTCTGCTTTTTTTCCGACGTGTCGTCACCGACCGTCCTTGCCGACTTTGGATCTGCAGGGTTGCTGTTAGAAACGGGAGGATTGTAGGCGTGAGCGCTTGAGGGGTTGGTATCTGTCGGTGCCGACCCCAAGGGCGTTCCCTGATCGCTCGTGCCTGATTCGAATTCTATGACTTCGTGTGTGGTTACGTAGAACTGTTGCGCATCGGCAGCTGTAGATCCGAAAAGATTGTCGTGCGATTCGCCGCCGTTTTCATACGGGAAGAGTGTCGGGGTGTCGCTGAATTTTTCTGAGTCTGTTTTTGTGAACTCAGAATCGAGATTATTTGTCGATGTAATTTCTTGTAAATCTTGCGTTTGCTGGTCCGGCATGGCTGATGAAGGGGTGTTTTGAGGCTCTGAGATTTGCTTATTTGCATTTGTCAGCATCTCCCCCTCGCCAAACATCAACCACAGCACGGAAAGTTCAGGATATGCGGCATGGATTTTTGAAATCAGCTCGTCCGACACTTTTTTGTTGCGCCCGTTGAGAATTTGCGACATGGTGGGGCGGGGTATGCGGCAAGTGTCGGCGAATTGGGAAATCGTTATATTCCCGTTTTCCATGAAAAATTTCAATCTGTTTACAAAATCCATGGTGTTGAGTTTTGAAAATAGCTGATTGTTTTTGAAAATTTTGATAGTGCAAATGTAATCAATTAATTTGTAAACTGCAAATTTTAGAATGTAATTAGATTTGGGAATTTGAATTTGTGTTTTGGAATTACAATGCAATATAGTAATATGCGGATGTGAATTATAGCGTTGGGTATAGTGTTGTAATTTGTTGTCCGAGTGTTTGTATTAAAGTTATAGTTCAGAAATTATGTGAAAATAATTGAAAGTAAATTGAGTGTGTGTGGAGAAACAGGCTAAGGGCTGAAAAACTGTTTAAATGTGGTTGAAAAGTTTAAGTGCAAATGTAAAAAGCATGCGTAAGTGGTATGATTATTAGGGATTAAATACTAATGTAATAAAATGTGAAAGAGATTTTATTCCTAATAGTAAATAGGAGTTTGTGATTTAGAATATGAATGCGGTGGTGAATTTGCAATTGCTGTAGCGTTAATTTATGTGTGATTTAGTTTGCTGAAATAAATTTACAGTCTCTAAAAGATGCTATTGTGAAATGTAAATTGAGGTAATTGTGAATTTACAGTTAGCTTAAAATGTTAAACTGTGTAAATGAAAACAGCTATTGCAATTCGCAAATCTGAGTTGATTACTGATTTAAATTCAAGCCAAGCGTAAATTTACAATTGCAACAAGAGCTTTTGGTAGAGTTTCCTCGTTAGAGAGTCTATGCTACTCTATGGGCCTTCTTTATGCCTGAACTATTTGATGTTGGCCTTAATTTCAAGGTGCTTTGTTTATAGATATAACATCTTTGAGTGTAAAACTTATTAACAAATTAGCATAAATTAACTATAATGAACGCTGGTTTATGAAAATATTTTCTACAGCTCTTCTATTGCTAAAGAATGTATCTTTCCCTTATTTTGTGCAATCTGTGCCATTTTTGATGCTCTGAAGCCAGAAGTATAGTGAAATTTGTAGATTGGGTGTGTTTTTTAAGAAGAATAAGCGTTGGTAATACAGTATTATTGAACCGGTTATATCCTATTTGCTGTTGATTTGAGGCTTTTAGAATGCGTTATTTAAGCGAGATTCGTAATGTGGACGGAATATTGTAATGAAAAACAGCGTAGCGTCAAAATTCTGAATTTTGACGCTACGCTGAATGCGGTTATGTCTTGCAGGGAGGCTTCTGAGGGTTCTGAGGGTTATACTCTTTATCGAGGTTCCTGCCCTCTCCCGCGAGTTATTTTATAAGATACTGCGAGGAGATGGATTCATTGTTGTGGACACGACGGATTGTGTCTGCAATGAGTCCTGCCACCGAGATGATGTGAGCCTTCTTGCAATCCTTGTTGAACGGTATGGAATTGGTGAAAATCATTTCGGTCATGCCGCTGTTGGATACTTTTTCCGATGCCGGATCGCTCATGATGGCGTGTGATGCCAGTGCGCGAACCGATTTTGCGCCTTCCGAGAGCATCAGGTCGGCGGCTTTGGTGATTGTACCGGCCGTGTCGACCATGTCGTCGATCAGAATCACGTTCTTCCCCTTAACGTCGCCGATAACGGTCATAGTGGCCACCACATTGGCCTTGGCACGCTGTTTATGGCAGAGAACGAGGGGAACGTTGAAATATTTGGCATAGCTGTTGGCACGCTTGGCTCCGCCCACGTCGGGTGTGGCGATAACCATGTCGGGCAGATTCAGGCTCTTGATGTAGGGGATGAACACCGAGGATGCATACAGGTGATCGACGGGGATGTTGAAAAATCCCTGAATCTGGTCTGCATGAAGATCCATGGTTATGATTCGGTCGGCTCCGGCTGTTACAAGCAGGTCGCTGACAAGTTTTGCGGCAATCGACACGCGCGGCTTGTCCTTGCGGTCCTGTCGGGCCCAGCCGAAATATGGGATGACCGCTATGACAGAGTGTGCCGATGCGCGTTTGGCCGCGTCGATCATAAGCAGCAGTTCCATCAGGTTGTCGCTGTTGGGGAAGGTGGACTGCACGAGATACACTTCGCAGCCGCGGATGGACTCTTCGAACGACACTTCAAATTCTCCGTCGGCGAAATGCTGGATGTTCATTTTGCCGAGTTCAATACCGAGGTGCTTGCATATCTCTTCGCCCATATACTGCGATTTGGTGCCTGCAAACACTTTGATAGGTGGTAGATTGGGATTCATAGATGGCTTTGGTGAAAATGAATGGTTGTACAAAATTAATGATAATTTTGCAGTTGGGCGCTATCGAAGCAATCTTTTTCTCAACGTATGTGAAAAAATGTGCTCTTGCCTGAGGTCATTTGAGTTTCCATACCACCGCACCCCAGGGGGCGAGCTGGGTCTCAAACGGTGTGTCGGCCGACAGGGTCTTTGCCTGACGGCGTCCGGAAATCAGTTCTGTGGCCATCCGTTTGCCCGGTTCGATGTGCATCATGTCGAATGCCAGTTGCGGGATGTTTATCTGCAGCTGCACGGGCTTGTCGGAGAAGTTTACCGCCACCACGAGGGTCGTGTCGCCGTGGTGCCTCAGGAATGCATAGTTGTGATGCGGCGAAAAACGGGGGTTGTTGAAATTTACATACATCACATCGAAAAATTCCCCCTCATAGAGCGCAGGTTCGCTGTTGAGCAGACGAAGCACCTTCTTGTACATGTCGCGCAGCGACCGTTCTGCCGGTGTTGACTCTCCGCCGTCTGCTTTCCCGTTGTTGAGCCATCGGCGCACCGTGGGGATACTCCAGTAGTCGAAGATGGTGGTACGTCCGTCGGCACCGCTGAAACCTTCGGCATCGGCTGCCGGTTCGCCAAGCTCCTGCCCGGCGTATATCATGAACGGAGCGTTAGACATCATAGAACTTACCACGAGCGACGGGAGCACACGTGTTGCGTCGCCGGCATAGAAAGAAGAGGCGAAGCGCTGTTCGTCGTGGTTCTCGAGGAAATTCAGCATCCGGTGTCCCATCCCGTCAATCCGCTGCCAGCAGTCGGTGATGCGTGCCGCCGAGTGGTGGTGTGTCTGGATGTCGCGCAGGGTGTCGTAGAGGTTCACCTTGTCGTATAGATAGTCGAAATGACCGCGGTTGAGGAATTCGCCATACAGGTTCACATCATATATCTCGGCGATGAACTCCACATCCGGATACCGTTCCTTTACCTGCGGGATGGCCCATTCCCAGAAATCGAGCGGCACCATGAACACCATGTCGCAACGGAACGCGTCGACACCTTTCGATGCCCAGAATCGGAGGATGCGCAGCATCTTCATCCATGTGGACGGAATCGGGGAGAAATGGCAGCTGCCGTCGCCATAGTCCACACCATAGTTCAGTTTCACGGTCTCATACCAGTCGTTGCGCGATGGGAAGGCGTTGAAGCAGTCGTTGCCCGAAGCCTTGGCCGGAAACTCGGTGTAGTCGCCGATCTCGAACTGGGGCTGGAACAGTTGCCGGGGGATATAGTAGAAATTGTTGCCGTGTGCGAAGAATTTTGTCGGATCGTCGTTGTGGCCGAAATCCTCGATTCCGGCCGGAGCGGCGTCGGAATGGTACTGGCGTGCCACGTGGTTGGGAACGAAATCCATCACCACCCTCAGTCCGGCGCGGTGCGTGCGGTCAATCAGTGCCTCGAACTCCTTCATCCTGTCCGGCACATTCACTGCCACATCGGGGTCGATGTCGTAGTAGTCCTTGATGGCGTAAGGCGAACCGGCTTTCCCCTTCACCACGTGTGGGTCGTCGGGGAGGATGCCGAATGCCGAATAGTCGGTGGCATGGGCGTGCTCGATTACTCCGGTGTACCACACATGGGTGGCGCCGAGGTCGCGTATCTGCTTGAGCACATTGGATGTGATATCATTGAGTTTGCCGCATCCGTTGCGTGTTATGTCCCCGTCGGGCACACACTCTTTGCATGTGTTTGCAAACAGGCGCGGAATCATCTGGTAGATTACGGCTTTCCCGATTTCGGGCAGCCGCGATGTTTTTGTATGTGTCATGTGATAATATGATCGGTATGCACCCCGGCAAAGGTCGGGGATGGTCGTTGCTTACAGGAATTCCGGTTCGGTGAGCCATTGCTTTATGGCCCGGTGGGCGGCGGCATATCCGCTGAGATATGCCTGGTTGATGTCTTTCAGGTTGAACACCTGATAGCCCGATAGATCGGGTGTTATAATCACCCTGTCGCACAGATCCATGTCCTGCTGTTGGTTCGCTTTGGCCATGAGATTATATGTACGCAGTCCAATTTCGAAAAAAGATTTCTTATAGCGGAATTTTGTCAGGGGTGACACGTTGATTCCTATGAGTTTCCGGCACTTGTCCCTTATGATCCATGCCGGCAGGTTGCGCAGCACTCCGCCGTCCACGTAATGCGTGCCGTCGATTTTGACAGGCGCGAACACGATGGGAATTGAGCAGGATGCCATCACCCGTTCGCCGAGAGGTCCTTCATGGAACTCGGCAGGAATTCCGCGGTCGAGGTCGGTGGCTCCGATGTAGGTGGGGATGCCGAGATTCTCCAGCCGTTCCACACCGGTGGCATTTTCGATGAAGCGTTTGAATTTCGTCAGAGAAAACACACCCCCTCCGCTTTTTATGTTGAATTTACAGAAATCCGAGAATTTCGTTGAGGAAAACAGTTTCATCATGTCATCCAGGGGGACGCCGGCGCTGTAGAGCACAGCCGTGACTGAACCCGCCGAAACCCCTGCTATGACATCAGGCTTGAGGCCTACTTCCTCAAGAGCCTTTAATGCCCCTACATGTGCGAAACCGCGTGCGCCGCCTCCGCTAAGCGCCACGCCAAGGCGATAGGGTGGCGGCGGGGTCGGTGTGTCGGTGGAGAGAATCTGCACCAGTTTCTGACGTATTTCCTGAATCATCCGGTTTGGGGGTTTAAGTTGTCTGAACGTGTGTATATGTGGAATCCGCTTTGACTCCCACAAGATATTGCAGTCGTGAGGATTTGGCTTCGGTTTCCTGCAGTTCGGCAAGGGCATCCGAGTCGGCCACAATGCCGCCTCCGGCATAGATGCAGAACCGGTTGCCAAGAATCTGCATGCAGCGCAGGTTGACGAATGCGCGGTACCGGCGCCCGTCGTCGATGGCGACAAAGCCTCCGTAACAGTTGCGCGCATGCCGCTCCACCGCCGTTATATCCCTCACGGCATCCTCTTTGGGATAGCCGCAGAGTGCAGGAGTGGGGTTTATGGCATCAATCATTTCCGCCAGTTTGCCGGGGGTGGTCTGTCCTGTTATGTGGCAGCAAAGATGCTCTATGTCGCCGAATGCCACAGATGTAAGGGGTGACATCTCCACGTCTATCCCTTGGGCATGTAGTTGTTCTGCTATATAATCAATAACAAATCTGTTCTCCCCTATGTTTTTCTTGTCCCATGAAGTTGCGGCGCCACGTCGGCGTGTGCCGGCAAACGCCATCGTGGCGAATCGGCCGGAGGTTTTGTCGAAGTCGAGGAGCACTTCAGGGGTGGCGCCTATCCAGCAGCCGGTATAGGGAGTGAAATAGATGTGGCGGAATGTCTGCGGATAACTTGCAAAAAAACGGCATGCTATCGAGCCGATGCTTGCTCCCTGCGGTAAAGAGCCGCATATGGCACGTGAAAGCACGGTCTTGCCGTTCCTCTCCCTGCATCGGCGGCTGACGGTGTCAACACTGCGGAGATAAATATCCCGTGGGGTAGAGCTGTCCGGTATCTGCATCTTCGGGATGTGTGTATGTACTGCGGAGTCGAACCCGTCGATGCGGATGCGGTTGCCGAACAGCCCAAGCCACGGCGACACGTCGAACGAACATCCGTCGGAGGGTTGCCCGCTGCCGAACTGCATAATGTCCGTCTCCCCCGGAAACATGGCGAAGGCGAACGGCCTGCCCGTTTTCAGAGCGTCGTCAATCTCTTGTGCAAGATGTGTCTGCAGCGGTTTCATCCCTTTGGTGACAGTGTTGGTTCGTTTGTCACATGTCCGATAAGCTCGTAGGGGAGAGCCTTATCTATGGTCACCTGGTAGAATTCCCCCTTCTGCAAAGGTCGGGTCTTCTCTATCAGTACCTCGGGGTCTACTTCCGGCGAATCCCACTGGGTGCGGCCGATGTAGTAGTCCGGTTCCTCGCGGTCGATTATCACTTCGAGTGTGGAGCCGGTTTTCTGTTGCTGAATGTCGAGCGATATCTCCTCCTGGAGTGCCATCAGTCGGTCAAGGCGGTCCTGTTTCACCTGCGGCGGCACGTCGTCGGTGTAATGCAGGGCGGCGTAGGTGTCCTCCTCCTCGCAATATGCGAATGCACCCATCCGTTCGAAACGCTGTTCGCGCACGAATTGCATCAGTTCCTCGAAATCCTCTTCGGTCTCTCCGGGGAAGCCTACCATCAGGGTGGTGCGGATGTGGATTCCGGGCACCTTGCGGCGGATTTCGTCAAGCAGCTCGCGGGTCTGAGCACCGGTGATGTGGCGGCGCATCCGGCTGAGCATGTTGTCGGAAATGTGCTGCAATGCGATGTCGATATACGAGCACACGTTGTCATGCGCGGCCATCACGTCCAGCAGCCGCATGGGGAAACTGGTGGGATAGGCGTAGTGCAGTCTGATCCATCGCACGCCTTCAATTGTTGCCAGACGTTCCACAAGCTCCGGCAGAAGCGGCTCGTGGCCCGGCAGGTCGGTGCCATAGCCCGAGAGGTCCTGCGCGATGATGTTGAATTCCTTCACGCCGCGCGCCACGAGGCTTTTCACCTCCTGCTCAATCTCTTCGATAGGGCGCGATTTCAGTCGTCCGGTGATCAGCGGTATGGCACAGAAAGCGCAGAAGCGGTTGCACCCTTCGGCAATCTTCACGTAGGCGTGATGGCTGGGGGTGGTGATCACGCGTTCGTAGGGCGTGGCTCCCGGATGTTGCTTTGCCAGGTCGGATGCGAGACTAACCCAGTCGAATTTGCCGTAAAAATGGTCGACTTCCGGAATCTCCGTCTGGAGTTCCTTGCGGTAGCGTTCCGACAGGCAGCCCATCACGATGAGTTGCTTGATACGGCCGTCCTGTTTGGCCGCAACCTGCGACATGATTTCATTGACCGATTCCTCCTTGGCATCGCCGATGAAACCGCAGGTGTTCACCACCACGGTCTCGGCATCGGTCGCGTATGTCTCGTCGGCATCGTCCGACTGGTGTTCCGCCTCGAAGCCGGCATCTGCCAGCATGGCGAGCAGTCGTTCGCTGTCGACAAGGTTTTTTGAGCAACCCAAAGTTATCACTTTCACTTTGGGGGATTTCTTTACGCCCATCGTCAGTATGCGTTTTTTTAATTGTTGGATGATTCGGCAAACAGCGATTCAACGAACGTCTGCTTGTTGAACATCTGCAGGTCGTTGATACCTTCGCCAAGACCGATGTATTTCACCGGAATCTTGAACTGGTCGGAAATGCCGATCACGACGCCACCTTTGGCGGTGCCGTCGAGTTTGGTCACAGCCAGTGAGTTCACAGCCGTTGCGGCCACAAACTGTTTGGCCTGCTCGAAGGCGTTCTGACCTGTGGAGCCGTCGAGCACCAGCAGTACCTCATGGGGTGCTCCGGGCACAACTTTCTGCATCACGTTACGGATTTTGTGAAGCTCGTCCATCAGTCCCTTCTTGTTGTGGAGACGTCCCGCGGTGTCGATCAGCACCACGTCAGCACCGTTGGCTTTGGCGCTCTGGAGGGTGTCGAATGCCACTGCGGCGGGGTCGCTGCCCAATTTCTGTTTCACAATGGGAACATCGGCACGTTTTGCCCACGCGTCGAGTTGCTCGATGGCGGCTGCGCGGAATGTGTCGGCCGCGCCGAGCATCACCTTGTTGCCGGCAGCCTTGAACTGTGCTGCCAGTTTGCCTATGGTGGTGGTCTTCCCCACGCCGTTCACACCGACAACCATAATCACGTACGGGCGTTCGGTGCCTGCGGGCAGGGTGAAATCGGGCTGGTCGTCATTGCCGTTACCGCTTTCGGTGAGCAGGGCGCAGATCTCCTCGCGGAGCAACCGGTTGAGTTCGGCCGTGCCCACATATTTGTCGCGGGCCACACGCTGCTGCAGCCTGTCGATGATTTTCAGAGTGGTGTCAACGCCGACGTCGCTGGTGACGAACACCTCCTCAAGATTATCGAGCACATCGTCGTCGACCTTGCTTTTGCCGGCCACGGCATGTGCAATTTTCGACAGGATGCCCTCTTTGGTGCGTTCCAGCCCGTTGTCGAGCGTCTCTTTCTTCTCCTTGGAGAAAAGTTTGTTGAAAAATCCCATTGGAATTCAAGTCAAGTTATTAATATGCAAATTTAGCTATTTTTTTTGAAATAGACTAATGCACCCCTCCGGCCATCAATCACCGGCCATCAATCACCACAGGTAATCCTACGGAAGCTTACGCATTGCAGCAACGATTTTATGTGTTGGATATTCGTCGAATAAAAAACACTCCGGAGCATCGGGATGATGCGCCGGAGTGGATGGGGTGAGTATAGGGGAGGGGAATCAGTCGACCTGGATTACCAGATAGTTGCTGACGCTCCAGAAGCGGGCGGGATTCTGAATTTTCAGCACCTTGTTGCCGTTGGGGGCGTCGGTGATGGTGTAGGAATCGGCCGGCTGGTTGGTCAGGACTTTGGCCTTGCGTGAGTGGAGGTCGATGGAGTTGAGCGTACGTTTGTCACCGGTGGTGAAGTAGTTCATCTCGAAATCCTCGGGCATGATCTTGGTCTTGCGGAGGAAACCGGTCTGAATCAGTTTGTGATCCTTGAGTTCCTGTTTGCTGCCGATGGCGTAGTAGCAGGTGTTGAGCTCGTTGGTGAGGGTAGTGGCGGTCTGCTCGGCCTGGTCCTTGGCGGCGGTCACGGATGCCACTTCGGTGTTGAGCGAATCCACATTGGCTGTGAGCTGCTCGATATGGATATGTGCCTTTTCGAGTTCGCCGCGGAGCTGTCCGATGGTGCTTTCCTGATCGGCAATCTGCTGTTTCAGGGTTGCGATAGACTTCTGCAGGGTGGCGTTGTTCGACGAGCTGTTCTGAATCTTCTTCTCAAGTTCGGCAAGACGGTCGCGGCGCATCTGCAGTGTCTGCTGAATCACCTGCATGTCGTTGCGGATCTGCTGGCGGCGGTCAGAGCTTTCAGCAGTAAGGTCGTTGGAGGAAGATAGGATGTTCTCCATCTGTTTGATCTGAGCCATCCCGTCGGCAACTTCGTTCATGAGCGACAGCAGGCTGTCCTGATCGGCGAGTGCCACGCGGAGTGAATCGGCTGTGGTAGGTGTCAGAACCTGCGACTCGGTGTTTTCCGATTTGTTGTGGCAGGCAGAAAGAATGCAAAGCGATGCCACTGCGATGGATGCTAACTTTTTCATAAATAAAAATAGTTGTGATGGTTTCTAATGATGAATTCAGTCGTCGGATATGTCGCCTGAATCGGGTTTATATTTATTTTTATGCACTTTAGGCGCATCCGGGCTATCTTTATGGCCCGATACCACAATAACAATCTCACCGCGCGGATTGTTTTGCGAAAAAAACTGATGAAGTTCACCCAGTGTGCCGTTGCATGTGGTGTTGTGAAGTTTGGAGATTTCGCGCGACACCGATGCCGGACGGTCAGCTCCGAAGGCGGCGGCGAGTTCGGCGAGGGTTTTTACCAGACGCATAGGCGATTCGTAGATAATCATTGTGCGTGGTTCGCGTGACAGTTCCGCAATGCGGGTGGCTCGCCCTTTTTTCTGAGGAAGGAACCCTTCGAAAGTGAAGCGTTCGCATGGCAGACCGGAGTTTACCAGGGCGGGGACGAATGCAGTGGGACCCGGAATGGTTTCCACATCTACCCCTTTTTCTCTGCATGCACGTGTGAGCATGAATCCCGGGTCGGATATGGCCGGGGTCCCGGCATCGGAAATAAGGGCGATGGTCTCGCCTGCCAGCAGCCGCTCGATTATCGGGCCCACGGTCTGATGCTCGTTGAATTTGTGGTGTGACATCATTGGGGTGGTGATGCCGAAATGGCGCGTCACCACGCTACTTGTGCGCGTGTCCTCGGCCAGGATGAGATTGCATGTTTTTAGAATCTCCACACTGCGCGGGGCCATATCGGCAAGGTTGCCCACCGGGGTAGGAACCACATAAAGTTTTCCGGACATATTTCTGGGTGTTAGGATGGTTGTCAGAATTCGCTGAAAAACGGAGCCATGATATTGATGAAATCTTTGGCTTCCGAAGTTTTCATATTTATATGTAATGTGTCGCGCATGAAGTTCCGTACTTCCGAAATGTGGCTGAAAGTGGCAATTTGGGTCAGTGCGTCATTGAATGCCGCGGCCGACCCTCCGAAAAGCGTGCGTCGGTAGAGAAACAGGTCGTTGAGGCTCATGGCTTCACGGAGGGTGGCAGGGGAGAGCGATGTCACAGACGCAAGTCCGGCTTCTTCCGGTGTTTCCGCTGTTTCCGGGGGTTCCGGAACTTCAGGGGTTTCTTTTACCGCATCTTCTTCCTGTTCCGTTAGTTCTAAGGTATCCTCCAGTTCCGGGGGTGCCTGTCGGGTGGTCTCGGCAACCGGCTCGCATTGGATTTCTTCATTTGGAGAAAGCTCTGCAGGGAGTTCCGGCTCTTCAACATCAGCTACCGTTTCAACCGGCAGCTGAGCCAGTGTGTGCAGTTGTTCTATCTTGTCTATCAGCTCGGGGGTGATACTGCTGTCGGTGTCCTTTATGGCGAGCAGGGTTTCTGCAATGTCGGCTGTGAGTGTGAGCATCTGGCCGATGGTTCCGTTCATGGGTGGGATTTTTATGTGGTTGTGTAATTTGTTATTCTGGTCTGGATGGACAGGATGTGTGCGCGTGGCGATTGCGTCATTCCGGAAATTGCCGGAGGAGGAAGGATGAGATGGCGCTGGTCACGGCGGCACGTTTGCAAGTGAAATCATTCACGATAATCACCACAACGTGGGTGGGTCGGTTGGAACTGTCGAGCCTGTAGCCGGCATAGGTCTGCACCCCGTTCATCGATCCGCTTTTCAGAACGAGGCGACCTTCAAGTGGAGTGTTACACAGCAACCGGCGTACGGTCCCTTGCTGTCCAACGCAGGGGAACAGGCTTACAAAACGTTCGCTAAACTCACTTTTGGCCATTGTTTCGAGCAGGTCGGCCATGAAATCGGGCGTCACACGGTTGGCGCGTGTCAGGCCGCTGCCATCGAAAAGTTGCGCAGCCTCGGTGTCGATGCCCGTATTCTGCAACAGCTGCAATTGGCTTGCGAGGGCTGCATCACGGTTTTCACCCGGAGCCAGTAGCCTGAGCATACTTTCGGCGTACAGGTTCACGCTCTGTTCCATCATTTCGCGCATTATCTGCCATGCGTCGGGTGAAACGGCCGTGAGCAGAGGGCGTGGCAGTATTCCGGCAGTATCCACTTCGTTCCATTCCACGTTGATGCTGTCGGCATCCAGACGTTCCTCGAGCGTGATGAGCAGTTCTTCGGCCGGATCGGCCAGCGCCTTGTCGCCGTAGATGGTGTTGTCGTGATAGTTGACAGGATGCAGTCCCGCGCCATAGGCATATTTCAGGTCGTCGAACTCCCAACGGTCCACCGGTCCCTGCTGAACGAAGCCTGCGGAATCTATCTCCAGACTGCCGCGGATGCCGCGGATGCCGAGACGGCGTATGCAGTCGGCAGTAGAATTTATCAGTCCGGGGAGATTAGAAAAACGGGAGCTTTCGGTTGTAGGGTCGCCCGAGGCCTTGATTACGATACTGCCGTTGAGCATGCCGTCGGCGTCTATATCGCCTAAGGCGTAGACCGGTGTGGAGAATGCCGTGTCGGCTTTCCCGGCAAGGAGGACCGATGCAGCGGTGATGCTTTTGACTATGCTTGCAGGGGTCAGAAATTTGTCGGGATTCTGTTCCACGATGTTCTCTCCTGTGGAAAGGTTGCGGACAATCACTCCGATATTGGCCCTGTGGGAGCGCGGGAACGTTATGCCGGATGCCGGAACGGCTGCCGTGGCTGCCGTATAGCCGGTTGCCATGACAGCAATTGTGATAAGTCTCGTGATTATATGGTGGATGGAATGTCGGTGCATTTCTGGAAATCGGTGATGTGCGGTCTTTAGCCGCAAAGACAAGTTTAATTATATGCGAAGTTAGCCAATCCCCTCTAATCGTGCCAATAAAAAAACTTAAATTTCATCTCCCTACACATACGGTTTGGGGAGGTGCGATGTGAACGGGGGGCATTAATTGGCGGGGGGATGGCTGATTTGCAGAAAATTTCGTAACTTCGCATGTTGAAACATTGTCAAGATGCAAGCAGCATGGTAAGCAAGACCCGTGAACGTCTCATAGAAGTGGCCCGTCAGCTCTTCGCCCGGAAAGGGGTGGAGAACACCACCATGCTCGACATCGCCAATGCATCCGACAAAGGGCGGCGCACCATCTACACCTATTTTAAAAATAAAAGGGAGATTCATCAGGCCGTCATTGAGCGTGAGAGCGACCAGGCAGTGGCGCGTGAACGGGAAATCCTGAACGGCGCCCACACTGCGCGCGAGAAACTGGAGATGATTCTGCGCACCCGGTTCGAGACATTGCTATGTCCTGCCTCGCAGAAACACACCGACTCGTTGCCGTTGCTGAATCTGCTCGAAGGGAGCCGCGTGGGAAAAATCAGACGGCTTACGGCACTGAAAGAGATTCAGATATTGACGGATATCGTCGAGGAGGGTGTCAGAAACGGAGAGTTTATCCCCGAGCGTGCCGCTCATGTTGTGCCACTTGTGGTAATGATGATGATGGGGGTGGACAACACTGCCGCCACAACCGAGATCGGTGTACTCGGCGTGTCGCGTGAAGAGACTTTCGAGCATGCGGTAAAGTTCATTCTCGATGGCCTGACAGGGCGGTGCGGGGACATGGACAACAAAACATGCAAACAGGATTACAACCAATAACTATATATTTTATAGAAAATGAAATTACTTGAAGGAAAAACAGCTATTGTGACCGGCGCCGCACGCGGCATCGGCAAAGAGATTGCTCTGCGTTTTGCCCGTGAAGGTGCGAACATCGCATTCACCGATCTCGTAATAGATGAAAACGGAAAGAAAACAGAAGAAGAGATAGCCGCCCTTGGCGTGAAGGTGAAAGGTTACGCCTCGAATGCAGCCGATTTTGCCCAGACCGAAGAGGTGGTGAAGCAGATCCATGCCGATTTCGGCTCGATTGATATTCTGGTAAACAATGCCGGTATCACCAAGGACGGTCTGATGATGCGTATGACAGAGGCACAGTGGGACGCTGTAATCGCTGTAAACCTCAAGAGCGCATTCAACTTCATCCATGCCGTTCTTCCCGTGATGCTGCGTCAGCGCAGCGGTTCGATCATCAACATGGCATCGGTGGTCGGTGTTCACGGAAATGCAGGTCAGTCGAACTATGCCGCCTCGAAGGCCGGTCTGATCGCACTGGCAAAGAGTGTGGCTCAGGAGGTGGGTTCACGCGGCATCCGCGCCAACGCCATCGCCCCCGGTTTCATCGAGACAGCCATGACAGCCGCTCTTCCCGAGGACGTGCGTGCCGAATGGTGCAAGAAAATTCCCCTGCGCCGCGGCGGCAAAGTGGAGGACATCGCCAATGTGGCCACCTTCCTCGCTTCCGATATGTCGGGCTATGTGACCGGTCAGGTCATCCAGGTCGACGGCGGTATGAACATGTAATACATTGCGTGCAACCTATTGCGGTTGCCGGTTGTATATAATAAAAGGCAGATGCATCCGGGAGGCGCAAGTGCCTCCCGGCACGTCTGTTTTTCTGCCTTTAACACATTGCTTTATTATCAGCTATACATAACACATCCATTACGATGTTGAACTATAACACACATCTGAGCCAGTTGATTCTTCCGGAGTACGGACGTAACATCCAGCGCATGGTTGACCATTGCCTGACCATTGTCGACCGTGATGAGCGCACGGCCTGTGCGCAGTCTATCGTGAAGACCATGGGCAATCTGTTCCCCGAATTGCGCCAGCCGGAGAACGAGCACAAACTGTGGGACCACCTGATGATCATGTCTGGTTTTCGGCTTGATGTAGATTTTCCGTGTGAGGTGATACGCGAGGCCGACCTTGCAACGGCTCCGCAACCGGTGGGCTATCCGCAGGAGCGCTTCAATTATCGTCATTATGGCAAAATCACCCAGCATATGGTGCAGAAAGCGGCCGGAATGGAACCCGGCGCAGAGCGCGATCAGGTGGTGCTTCTGCTTGCCAACCATATGAAGAAACAGATGCTGGCCGTAAACCCCGACGGTGTGGACGATGTGAAGATTTTCAAGGATCTGCTTGAAATGTCGCACGGAGCCATCCGTCTGGATGCCGCCACAACTCATCTTCACGAATTTCAGGAGATGCCCGTGGCCTCAGGCAAAAAGAAAAAGAAAAAATGACTATGAATTGTGTGTGCAGGTGACAATCCGGTACACTCATTTCTGTTGTCCAACTAATAACAGTCTGATTCCGATATTTTCTTATGATCACCGAATCCCAGTTGCTCCCGGTGGGCCGGCTGCTTAAACCGCACGGCATAAACGGAGAGATAACAGTGTTGCTCACGGCCGATGTCGATTTAGCTTCGCTAAGCTGCATTGTGTTGAGAATCGACGGGATTTTTGTGCCTTTCTTTTTAAATTCCGTTCGGCCCAAGAGTTCGGAGACCGATCTTGTCACTATCGACGGGGTGGCTTCAGATGCGGATGCGGCTCGCCTGTGTCCGGCTGAGGTCTATGCGCTGCAAAAGGATTTGCCCGCTGCCGATGCAGATGCCGACGGCATGTATGCTTCCGACCTCCTGGGATATGATGTGGTGGAAAACGGGAAAATGTTAGGAAAAATCGAATCTGTCGACGACACAACCGCCAATTATTTGTTTATAATACGTACCCCCGACGGCAAGGAGGTGATGGTGCCTGTGGCCGATGAATTTATAGCCGGGATAGACACAGACACCCGGACCATCAGCCTTGATTTGCCGGAAGGGCTGCTTGATATATAACGAAACAAACACTACAACCATGGAATTTGACGAACAGAAAGCCATTGAATTCATTAACGGCCGCCTCGTTGAGGCCGGACGTGCGGCATATCCCGACGACGAAGTGTTCAATGTCATTGACATGATATGGGATTTCTATGAAGAGAACGGCATGCTTGAAGTGGAATCCGATCCCGACGAGGAGCTGGACGATGTGGAGCAGGATGTCGTGGATTATGTAACCCGGATGCTTAAAAAGGACAAGCATGCACGTGTGGCGCCGGAGGATGTCCCCGTCATGGTCAAGGCCGAGATGGATTATGAGGATTCGATTGAATGAATCCCCTTGCGGTTCGGCTACTTATAGTCGGTTTAGTTTAAGATATTATTTCAGATAGATTGAAATTGAAAATATTAGATTCGGTTTGGTCTGGGCTCTCCAAATGTATGCCTGCTGTGCTGGTGTTGATGGCCGGCACATTGGCCTGTGTGCCTGCGGCCGCTCAAAAGACCGATAATTCCACCCAACAGCTCTACGACCTGTCGGAACTTACGCTCGACGAGACGCTGATGATTCCTGAAGTACCACAGAAACAGAAGGATTACATTAAGGCTTACATGAAACGTGAGGCGCAGGCGTTGCAGAAAATGGGGTATAAGGTTGAAACAATGCGGAAAGGGGAGGTGGTCATCGCCTCTGTGCCTGCAGCAGAGCTTTTTGCCCCGAACGACACTGTCCTGCTGCCATCGGCTTACGATAAACTGAAACCGTTCCTGCCGTATTTCCGTACGCATGGAAAATTCAAGGTAATCCTGGCAATGCATTCCGACGACACCGGTTCGGACAAATATCTCTATGCACTTACGGAGAAACGAATCGTAGCGTTGTATAACTATTTCGATACGTACGCCTCGCAGACCGACATGTTGCAGGGCTATCCTATGGCCGACAGCGAACCGCTGCCCGACACACCCAACAACACAATGGCCAACCGCAGCAAGAATCGCCGTCTTGAAATTTTCATAGTTCCCGGTCCGATTCTAATCTCGGAGGCCAAAACCAAGAAAATCTGACAGAACCACCCCCTTTACGGCTGAAAAAGATTCAGAAGCTGAAACGCCTTATAGCAATAACCTCATAACGGTGCGCCAACAACACGAAAATTTTCATGTGTGTTGGCGCTCCGCCTTTTATTGTTCTCCAGGAATTGCCTGGCATTTTGTGCCTGATGACGATGATTTTTTGCGTTTACCAGTCATGCTATTGTGTTATTTGTTATAATGTTACTATATTTGCGTATAAAACAGAATCTGATATGGCAATGACAATAAACTCCTCACCTGTGCTTACCGGTGAATCTGCGCGCGCTTTCATAGAGGAAGCCGAACGCAACAGCAAACTGCCCACCCCTCGTTTGTCGGCAGAGCGGGAAGCTCAGTTACGCGAAATGGATCGCCGTTCGCGTGAATTATTCGCGTTTCTGTTTGAGAGGAAAAATGGATAAAAACACCGGTTTCAGCTTGGCCACTGCGGCTATCCGACTCTGACTCTTGGAAACGCGGTTTATGTTCTTCGATCTGAAATGCGAGTGACTTATGCGTTGTTTGTTATATGTCGTGCTTTTGGTTATCATTACCGCGTGTAATACAAGTGCACCTGTGCGTGCACTCGATGAGGCGGAAGAAATGATGCAAAGCAACCCTTCGGCAGCTCTTTCAAAACTCAATGAAGTTGACGTTTCGGAATTTCAGGATTCTGCCACGATGGCTCGTTGGGCGCTATTATATAGCGAGGCGTTGGCGGTTAACAGGCTTTCGGCTCCTACCGACACGATTGTGAACATAGCAATCGACTATTACGGGAGGCACAATCTTGCTGATGAGTTTAAAAAGGCATCACGCCTTAAAACACAGATTAAGGCTTCTTATGAATGTGACGCGCTCGCAACAGCTTTATATCTACAGAAAGAAAAAGAATTTCTACTGTATAAGGAACGTAGCCAACGTGGATTATATGTGTTTGGCTCGCTGATTCTTCTGCTTGTTGCTGCAGGGGTCATAATTTGGATGCGTCAACGCATGAAAATTCAACGCTTGCAAAATGAAACGCTTATGGCGGAAGCCTCCGGCCTGGAAATTCAGATTGAAGCAAGCCGTGGCGATGTCAGCCGACTGCAAACGAAATTACATGGCTTGCTTGATAAACGCTTTTCCCTCATTGATTCGCTTTGTCAGACTTATTACGAATTTCAGGGCACGAAATCTGAACGAAAAGCAATCATTGACAAAGTGAAAAACGAAATAGAATCGGTGGGAACCGACTCTTTTCCCGAAATGGAACAGGTCGTAAATGATTGCCGCGATAACATTCTTGTAAAAATCAAAGAAATTAATCCCGACATCAGGAGGGAGGATTATATGCTGTTGGTATATCTTGCAAGCGGTCTTTCGACGAGAACCATCAGCCTTCTTCTTGGGGAATCTGTCGAGGTGATTTATAAACGGAAATCAAGGTTGAAATCCCGTCTTAGAGAATACGCCGGGGGCAAGAATCCCGATGTGATGGCTATTTTCTGATTCATTTTTATTAAGGGTCAGACTTTCTTAGAATGCTTTAGTGTATCCCACTGATTGTCAATATATTGCAAATCCACATGTCAGACTGTTATTTTGGCGTTTGAGAGTGTATGTGAGTAATTTTACATCAAAAATTTTACTCACATGAACGCTAAAGTACCATTATCACTGCTGACAGTCTTTCTTATAATTGAAAGCGGTTATGCACAGAACCGGGAGGTGACAGACAGCCTCACTCGCGAACTTCAGGAGGTAATCGTTACCGCCAAACAGCCGACTACAAAATTGGTCGGTTCTACGCTCGTTTCAACTATTCAGGGTACCAACCTTGCCGACCTCGGCACGGCTCTTGATGTGCTTGCACAGTTGCCCATGATTAAGGTTGAGGATAACGCCGTCAGTGTCATAGGCAAGAACAATATCGAAATATATATCGACGGGCGACCCTTGCGCGATGAGCAGGAGCTCCGGCAGCTGCTTTCCTCAAACCTAAAGAACGTGGAACTGCTCATGGCTCCCGGAGCCGCTTACGACAGTACAACTGGGGCAGTGCTTAAAATTACGACACGGCGAAATTTCGTAGAGGGGCTGTCGCTTACCGACCAGTTTCTACTTGAATGCCGCCGCAAATGGTCGGTTATGGATTACCTCGCCCTAAGCTATCGAGTGGGTAACTGGGAGTTCTTTGCCAACGGTACGATAAATCACAATAACTCACTCGCAAAAGGAGTGACGACCAATACTCTTATTTACGAAGGGAAAGAAACTATAGTAGGGAGTAGCCAACATAATTCATACCCGACGACAACGGGCGTTGTCAAGGCCGGATTCAACTATGCCAATGGCCCACAATCGTTTGGAGCATACTACCGTTACAATCCCGAACGTGGCGATTTCAACAACACAGGTAGTGAATGGCTCAACGATAATCCGGCAATAAGCAGTAATATAGACAAGCATACCAGATCACACAGCCATCTGGCTTCACTATATTACGAAAACACTTTTGCTGAAAAATATCTTCTTCACATTGACGGCGATTTCCGTCGGTCAAATGAGAGCAATACTGTAGCAACTACTTATCCTGCTTCGTCTTTTCCTGCCGTAAACTCGACTGATGAACGGACATCAACCCTTTGGGCGGGAAAATTGTATCTGAATTTTCCTCTCTGGAATGGTGATTTTACAGTGGGGACTCATGATAGCTATACGCATACTTCTCTTGATTACCGTATGCTTAATACCTCAGTCAGCGAATATATACCGTCTTCACAGACTGATGCGCGGCAGACTTCCGCTGCTTTGTTCGCTTTATGGTCCCGTATGTTCGGCAAGTTCTCCCTTTCAGCGGGGGCAAGATATGAATATGTCGATTATGACTTTAAGGTTAACGGTATACGCGACAAGGATGTCAGTCGCTGCAACCATCTGTTGACGCCTGACGTGTCGTTCGGATACTCTTTTAACGAAGAATCGCAGATAAGCCTCTCGTATAAAATGGCGACAGTCAAGCCTCCGTATTCAAAACTTACAGGTTCGCTCAGTTACACGGGCTTGCACCAAATCGAGGGTGGCAATTCTGGGCTGCGTGACGAGAGGATGCACGACATTCAGTTTTTCAGTATGTGGAAAGGTTTTATGTTTCAGGCCGATTACACCCGTGCTATCGATACACATGCTTTTGTCAAGCAGATATATCCCGCCGGTAATCTTCAGTTGCTGATGCATCCGGTCAATATTGATGTTTCGGCACTAAGTCTATATCTCGTCTGGAGGCAGCCTATCCGTTGCTGGACTCCTAATGTTACCGTCGGAATGTATCGTCAGTGGTTGCAACTTGACAATAATCGATATGACAAGCCGATATTCTCTTATTATTTCGATAATACCATATCCTTGCCTCACGGGTGGACGATCACGGCCAATATCAGCGGCAGATCACAAGGCGATATGCACACTAACCGTTTTGGTGCATCATGGTTTACGATGGACGCATCGGTGGGGAAAACAATCCTGAATAAATCCCTGACCGTTAAACTGTCTGCCACCGATATATTCAACACCGCCAACAATGACTGGACTATGAATACATACGGCGTGTTCGTTGACAAACGCCAAAGCAATGACCGCCGGGGCGCATCCCTCAATGTTATCTACAATTTTCAACCCCGCAAGAGCAAGTATAAAGGCTCATCGGCGGCTGAAGATGAGATTAAGCGGCTTAAATAACGGCAATCAGACCGCTGCGCTTTATCTTTCAAAAAAGGCTTTGTCATGTTTTATTTTGCTGTTGCATCAAGTATTCTCTTTTTCCGGAGTGATTGTCTGTGGCTATTTGGGAATAATTGTGTAAATTTGCACGTTATAAATAAATCAGGCGCCTTTGGCTGTGCCTGATGTATTTTCTGAGAAATTATAAACACGACATAAATACGGTTACATCTTGCGATGGCAAAAGAACTAAAAGACCTCACTAAACGGAGCGAGAATTACTCGCAGTGGTATAATGACCTTGTTGTCAAGGCCGACCTGGCCGAGCAGTCGGCAGTACGCGGCTGTATGGTGATCAAGCCCTATGGCTATGCCATTTGGGAAAAAATGCAGCAGACACTCGACCGCATGTTCAAGGAAACAGGTGTGCAGAACGCATATTTCCCTCTGCTTATCCCGAAATCGTTTCTTTGCAGGGAAGCTGAGCACGTGGAAGGCTTTGCAAAAGAGTGTGCGGTGGTTACACATTACCGCCTGAAAAACGATCCCAACGGCAACGGCGTGATTGTCGACCCGGAGGCCCGCCTGGAGGAGGAGCTTATTGTGCGCCCCACATCGGAGACCATCATCTGGGGTACATACAAGAACTGGATTCACAGCTACCGCGATCTTCCTCTGCTCTGCAACCAGTGGGCCAATGTGATGCGTTGGGAAATGCGTACCCGCATGTTCCTTCGCACCGCCGAATTCCTCTGGCAGGAGGGTCACTGCGCTCATGCCACAGCCGAGGAATCGGAGGCCCGCACAGTGCAGATGATCAATCTGTATGCCGATTTTGCCGAGAAGTACATGGCCATGCCGGTAATCAAGGGCGTGAAGAGTGCCAACGAGCGTTTTGCCGGTGCACTCAACACCTACACCATCGAAGCCATGATGCAGGATGGCAAGGCGCTCCAGTCGGGCACCTCGCATAACCTCGGACAGAATTTCGCAAAGGCTTTCGATGTGACATTCGTCAACAAGGAGAACAAGCCTGAATATGTATGGGCCAACTCGTGGGGCGTGTCAACCCGTCTGCTCGGTGCTCTGATTATGAGCCATTCGGATGATAACGGTCTGGTGCTTCCCCCGCATCTTGCTCCCATCCAGTGTGTGATTGTTCCCATCTACAAGAACAGCGAGCAGCTTGCCGAGATCACAAAGGCGGTGGAGCCTATCGTGAAAGAACTGCGCGATTATGGCGTCAGCGTCAAGTACGACGATGCCGAAAACAAGCGTCCCGGATTCAAGTTCGCCGATTATGAGCTCAAGGGTGTGCCTGTACGTCTGGCAATCGGAGCACGCGACATCGAGAACGGCACAGTTGAACTTATGCGTCGCGACACTCTGGAAAAACAGGTGGAACCGCTTGAAGGTATTGCAAAATATGTGAAGGATCTGCTTGAGGACATTCAGAACAACATATACAACAAGGCGCTAAAACGCCGTGAGGAGATGACCCGCGAAGTGAACTCTTACGAGGAATTCAAGGAAGAGATCGAGAAGGGTGGATTCCTGCTTTGCCACTGGGACGGTACTCCCGAGACAGAGGAGAAAATCAAGAACGAGACCAAGGCCACTATCCGCTGCATCCCTCTGGACGGCGACAAGACTCCGGGCAAATGTATGGTCACCGGCAAGCCTTCGGCTCAGCGCGTGATCTTCGCCCGCAACTATTGATATATCCCTTGTGATATATCCTTTGCAATCTTACCCACAAAGGCCGCGTCGCATTTTTGTTGCCGCGGCCTTTGTTGCGTATATCCCCCTCTACTGCGAATCCCCACCCATGGTCGGCACAGGCCATAAGAACATATTCATGGCGATATTTTGCCGCATGGCATAAATTTTAGTAATTTTACATCGAAATAGAGCCGAAGAGTCGGCTTAATTATCTGAAAAGGTGTTATTTGGATTATCTTGCTTAGTAAATTCTCGCAAAATCTACTGATAGTCAGAGAGGTAATGACAAATAGCACCCGCATTGGATGCTTTATGATTTCCCGAAAGGGAATTTATATAGCAATCAGTGTGGGTGTACTGTCATATGATCTGACTAAGGCGATGCGAGAAGCCTGCTAAGCTGATATGAACAGTACAATCCCACACTTTTTCGTACACTGTAATCACCGGTTTCATTGGGGTTGTGAAACATACAAACATTGTTCATTACAATGAAATGCAAATTGTTACGTCTGCAGTCGGTTGTGGCTGTGGCTCTGTGTGTCCTCATGGCAATCTCTTTGGTGAGTTGCGGTGATGATGACGATGAACCAGGCAGTGGTTCAATTGTAGGGACGTGGCTTCTGACGCTTCCCGAATCGAATGGAGAATATTGGTATTGCCAATATGAATTCAGACCGAATGGCACATTCTGGTGCAAGGACTGGAACTCTTCATCGCCAGAACCTTCCTATAATTCTATTGGTACATGGTCGGTTGCTAATGACAGAATTACGCTGAGATTTACAGATGCCGGTTACGAGCCTTATGATGAGACCTATCGGTTCAGTCTGGATGGCAACAATCTTATTCTCTATGATTATGAGAATCCCGGTCCCAATGTGTTTGTACGAAGATAAATCATTATCATAATAACATCCCTCGGCTACAAAACAGGCGCTGTGACAGAAAAATTGCACAGTGCCTTGTTTTATATCAGGATTTGAAGTGGCAATAAGTAAGGTAAATCGAGGACATGCTTGTGTATGCCAGCATTTTGTGTTAATTTTGAATAACGGGAGGATTCATTGGGTTTTATCCTGTCTGATTCCTCTCTGCCCCTGAGATAAACAACGAAAATCACAATACAGAATATCAGCGCATTTTGACGAGTAACACCCAAAGATATGGCGCAGCTTAACGATTTCATGACGAGGATTGACCTGTCGGTGCTGAATGATTATGTCGCGGCTAATGGCAAGAGGGTTGTCTATGCCAAGGGCGAGAGAATTGTTCAGCAGGGGCGATTGTGCCGTTATGTGGGTGTGGTAAAGTCGGGATATTTCAAATATGTGGCTCTTAATTCAAAGGGGCAGGAAGTAGTAACGGGCTTCTCTTTCGAGGGTGAAGTGGTTACTGACTATGTGCAGGGATTCCTGTATGACCAGCCTTCGCTAACCTCTATTGTCGCTGGATGCGATGTCGAGGTTCAACGTGTGCCGGTCGAAGATGCGCGACGGTTTATCATAGAGCGCAATCCCGGCTTCGTGGCCGAGGTTTCCTCCAATCTGTTGCAGGAGGCATATTGCCGTTATCTGAATATGCTTGTAAAGACCCCGACAGAACGGTTCCATGAACTTGTCTCCCGCTATCCCGGCGTCATACACAATCTTCCTATTCAGGAAATTGCCTCCTATTTAGGCATCTCCCGCCGTCAGTTGCACCGCATCCGTGAGGCTGAAAGTGCCACAGACGCTTCCGAATGTGAGGATATTTAATAAAATTCTTCGTTCCACGCTGATTTTCACGGTCTAATGGGACATTTGTCACATCGAATGTCGATTATTCGTTGTAACTTTGCTTAATTACAGATAATAGACGCATGAAACAGTGGCAGAAAATAGTAGGTGTTATAATAATTTCCGTCTTGGCAATTGCAAATGCTTGGGCTATTATCGACTATATCCATTTGGCAGAAGTCGCTGGAGCATGGAGTGCTGAAGTCACGCAAGAGTCATTCTTTGACTGCGTCTTTTATTTTAGACGCCATTTTTGGATATATACCATCCTTTCGATAATTGATTCCTTTATTATAATGACATTATTCATTTGCCTTTGGCGGAAAGGAGGCAATTGATGAGAATAATATCATTTAGACATTGGACGGAAAAGTTTGGCGGCCATGCTTTATTTGTATTGCCGAAGACTTATCCGTTGAACTTGAAAACTATATATGACACATGACAAATAA
>ERZ837910.611-NODE-611-length-54735-cov-26.424415_pt1 | contig 54735 bp, 43 predicted proteins | sample MGYA00519940_ERZ837910 | MGnify/ENA primary metagenome ERZ837910 (study PRJEB31850, sample SAMEA3708825) | human gut metagenome | biome: human gut; feature: human-associated habitat; material: faeces | place: China | collected 2014 ... | reverse complement strand
GCAGACTGCAAAAACTTGTCGGAAAAGCCCGTAAGGGGTTTTTCGACAGTCTGAAAGGCCGCGGTGCATGCCGCGGCCTTTGTGCGTCTCTTTGCCTTTCAGAGGAGGCAACAGTGCGTGCATAATTTACCTTCTTTTCCTTCGGAATCTGTGGATACTGCCCATTGATATTTTGGCTAAAAGGGAGTATGATATAGCCAGGACGCAAGAACGCAGGATTCAACTTGCAAAATTTTTATGAATTCCGGAGGAAGCTATGAAACCCTACTGCGAAATGAACCGCCAGGAGCTGCTGGAGCTGAAGGAAAGCCTGAAGGCGGAATACAACGACTATCAGAAGCGGAAGCTCTCCTTAAACATGGCCCGGGGCAAGCCCAGCCAGGAGCAGCTGAACCTCTCCATGGGCATGATGGATGTGCTCAGCAGTGACAGCGACCTGACCTGTGAGGACGGCACCGACTGCCGGAACTACGGCGTGCTGGACGGCATTGAAGAGGCCAAGGAGCTTATGGCCGACATGATGGAGGTCCGGCCCGACCAGGTCATCATCTACGGCAACTCCAGCCTGAACGTCATGTATGACACCGTGGCCCGGTCCATGATCAGCGGCGTTATGGGCTCTACCCCCTGGTGCAAGCTGGACAAGGTGAAGTTCCTCTGCCCCGTTCCCGGCTACGACCGGCACTTCGCCATTACCCAGTATTTCGGCATTGAGATGATCAACATCCCCATGCTGCCCACCGGCCCGGATATGGACCTGGTGGAGAAGCTGGTGTCCTCCGACGACTCCATCAAGGGCATCTGGTGTGTGCCCAAGTATTCTAACCCCCAGGGCATCTCCTATTCCGATGAAACCGTAAGGCGCTTCGCCCGCCTGAAGCCCGCCGCCGTGGACTTCCGGATCTACTGGGACAATGCCTACACCATTCACCACCTGTACGACCACGACCAGGACCACCTGATCGAGATCCTGGCGGAGTGCAAGCGGGCAGGCAATCCGGACCTGGCCTACAAGTTCGCCTCCACCTCCAAGATCAGCTTCCCCGGCTCCGGCATCTCCGCCATGGCCGCCTCCCAGAACAACCTGGTGGACATCCGCGCCCAGATGAAGGTCCAGACCATCGGCCATGACAAGGTGAACCAGCTGCGCCATGTGCGCTTCTTCGGCGACATCCACGGCATGGTGGAGCATATGCGCAAGCACGCCGACATTCTGCGGCCCAAGTTTGAGCTGGTCCACAACGCCCTGGAAACCGAGCTGGGCGGCCTGGGCATCGGCACCTGGACCAACCCCAAGGGCGGCTACTTCGTGTCCTTCGACTCCCTGGACGGCTGCGCCAAGGAGATCGTCTCCCGCTGCAAGAAGGCAGGCCTGGTGCTCACCGGCGCCGGTGCCACCTATCCCTACGGCAAAGACCCCCACGACAGCAACATCCGCATTGCCCCCTCCTTCCCCAACTGCGACGACCTGGCAATGGCCATGAAGGTCTTCACCTGTGTGGTCAAGCTGGTCAGCGTCAAGAAATACCTGGCCGATATGGACGCCGCCGAGCAGCACGCATAAGATTCTGCCCTCTTTCCCCCGGGGATGCCATCCGCACCCCGGGGGATTTTGTGCCCCAAAAGCTCCCCCTCCGGGCGGTGCGTCGCGCAGCGAATTGAATCTAACATAGCTGCCGGTGGCAGCTATACCATTTCCACCACCGCCTACGGCGGCGGTCCCCTTTCCCCGTAGGAGAAGGTTTTGAAAAAACAGGTTGCACCCAGGGCGGAAATGATGTATTCTATCAGGGAGAAACCGCTGTCCGCCCTGGGCAGCACAGAATACAGGAGGAATGGAATTATGAATGAACGCTGGGATTTGACCCCGATCTATACAGGCCTGGAGGCCCCGGAGTTTGCGGCCGACCTGGAGAAGCTGGACGAAACCGTAAAGTCCCTGGAAGCCTTTGCAAAAAAGCTGCCCCGGCAGGACCATAAGGCTGCCCTGCCGGAGGCTCTGGACCTGGAGGAGCAGCTGGTAAAGCTTGTGAATAAGCTGGCCGGCTATGCCAGCCTGGAGCAGTCCGCAGACACGAGAAACAGCGCCGCCATGTCCGCCATGGGCAGAGTCATCGCCCTGGATGCGGCCTCTGCCGCCCCTCTGGCCGCCATCAAAGAATGGATCGGCTCTCTGGAGGACCTGGACGCGCTGGCGGAGCAAGACCCGGTCCTGAAGGACTATGCCTACCTGCTGCAGCGGATTCAGAAGGACAAGGTCCATCAGCTGCCCGGCATTGGCGAAGAGGTGGTGGCCAAGCTCTCCCAGAGCGACGCCTGGGCGGATATGCACCAGCACCTCACCAGCACCGTGGCCGTGCACTACCGGGGAGAGACCACCAATCTCTCCGCCATCCGGAATCTGGCCTATTCCGACGATCCCTCCGTCCGGAAGGACGCCTACGAGGCAGAGCTTGCCTGCTACGACGCCATCAAAGACCCCGTGGCCTTCGCCCTGAACTCTCTGAAGCTGAAAACCATCACCATGTCCCAGCTCCGGGGCTATGCATCCCCGCTGGACATGGTTCTGGAAAACTGCGACATGCGCCGGGAGACCCTGGACGCCATGTTTGCCGCCATGGACGCGTATCTTCCCAAATTCTGGCAGTACCTCAAGGCCAAGGGAAAGCTCCTGGGCCACGAGAACGGCCTGCCCTGGTACGACCTGTTCGCCCCGGTGGGCAAGTCCTCCCGGACCTTTACAACGCAGCAGGCCAGGGACTATCTGGTGGAGCTGTTCTCCCGGTTTGATGAAGGGGAAGCGCAGATGATTGCCCGGGCCTTCGACAACGCCTGGATCGATTTCTTCCCCAGAGACGGCAAGGCCGGCGGCGCTTTCTGCGCCGGTGTGGAATCCTTAGGCGAAAGCCGGATTCTGACCAACTTCGATGGCCAGATGGGCGACGTGGTGACCCTGGCCCATGAGCTGGGCCACGCCTTCCACAATGAGAACATCCGCGCCCACCGCCCCCTGAACAAGGACTACTCCATGCCCGTGGCCGAGACCGCCTCCACCTTCAATGAGTGCGTGGTCATGGCTGCCGCCATTGGCGACGCGGCAGATGACGCGGAGAAGCTGGCGCTGATCGAATCCCAGCTGTCCGATGCCACCCAGGTCATCTGCGACATCTATTCCCGGTTCCGCTTCGAGCGGGAGGTCTTCCAGCGCCGGGAGCAGGAGTTCCTGAACAGCGATACCCTGTGCGACATCATGCTCCGCGCTCAGAAGGCCTCCTACGGCGACGGCCTGGACGAAACCGTCCTGCACCCCTATATGTGGGTCTGCAAGAGCCACTACTATGGCTCCACCTATTATAACTTCCCCTATGCCTTCGGTGCGCTGTTCGCCCGGGGCCTGTATGCCCAGTACGAAAAGGAGGGCGCTGCCTTCGTGCCCAAGTACAAGCAGCTGCTCTACACCACCACCGTCGCCTCCGCCGAGGACACCGCCAAGGTCGCGGGCATTGACCTGACAGATAAAAACTTCTGGCGCGGCGCCCTGGACATCATCGCAAAGCAGATCGATACCTTCTGCGCACTGGTGGAAAAGGCGTAAAAAAGGGCTCCCCAAAAGCTTCCCCTCCGGGGGAGCTGGCAGGGCGTAGCCCTGACTGAGGAGGGGCGTAATGAGCGGGAGCAGTTGGAATCGCGCGCCACTCTCTCCCATAACGCCCCTCTTCCACCGCTGCGGCGGTCCCCCTTCCCCGTGGGGGAAGGTTGGGGAAAAAGCTTCCCCTCCGGGCGGTGCGTCGCGCAGCGAATCTAATCTGGCATAGCTGCCAGTGGCAGCTATACCATAAAAAGCGGTGCGTCGCGCAGCGAATCTAATCTGGCATAGCTGCCGGTGGCAGCTATACCATAAAAAGTAGAGCTGGCAGGGCGTAGCCCTGACTGAGGAGGGGCGTAATGAGCGGGAGCGGTTGGAATCACGTACCTCTCCCTCCCGCAACGCCCCTCTTCCGTCTCGGCCGCGCCGAGCCGCCTTCCCCGGAGGGGAAGGCTAAAGGAGATTCCACCGCTGCACGCCGAATTCAGGAAGGGCGAAAGACCCATATTTTGACAGTTTTCACAAACTTCCGAAAGTAATATTGAAATTCTCTGCGGCCGGTGCTAGAATATGCACAGTAGTTAGCATATGCTGACTGCTTAGAAATATATTGGAGGTATTTCCCATGAATATGAAGAAGCTCGGTTCCTTTGCCGCCGGTGTTCTGTTCGGCACCGCCGGTTTGAAGATTCTTGGCAGCGAGGATGCCAAAAAGGTCTATGCCCACACCACCGCCGCCGTGCTGCGGGCCAAGGACTGCGTCATGAAGGCCGTCACCACCGTCCGGGAAGGCGCCCAGGATATCTACGCCGATGCCCAGGACATCAACGAAATCCGCGCACAGAAGGATGCCGTCATTGAGGACGCTCCCATGGAGGCCGCTCCCGCCGAGGCAGCGGAATAAAGCCCAAACAGCAGCCGTGTCATTGCCCAGCGCAATGGCACGGTTTTTGGAGAACAGAATATGAAGTGCAGTATTTTACATGAATCCAGAGGCCGGATGCGCGTCCATCTCCACTGCGGACGGATGAGCCTGCATCAGGCGGATGTGCTGGAATATTATCTGAAAAATGTGCCGGATGTTCTGGACGTGACGGTCTACGACCGCACCCAGGACGCGGTGGTCCGCTATGAAGGAAGCCGCAGCGCAGTGGTTGCCGCTCTGGCAGCCTTCGCCTTTGCCCGGGCTGAGGCCATGGACCTGGTGCCGGACCACACCTCCCGGGCTCTGAACCGGGAATTTGAGGAAAAGCTCACCATGACGGTTTGCCGCCGGGCCTTTTCCAAGCTCTTCCTGCCCCTGCCGGTGACGGCGGCCATTGCGGCGGTGAAATCCCTGAAATACATCAAAGAGGGCCTGTCCGCCCTGCTCCACGGCAAGCTCAGCGTTGCCGTGCTAGATGCCACAGCCGTAACCGTTTCCATGGTCCGGGGGGACTTCAATACCGCCGGGTCTGTCATGTTCATGCTCCGGCTGGGCGAGATTCTGGAGGAGTGGACACACAAAAAATCCGTAGCTGATCTGGCCGGGGCCATGTCCTTGCAGGTGGAATCCGTGTGGATGCAGTCGGATGGAGCCGAGGTACTGGTGCCCGTGGGGCAGGTGCAGGTTGGAGACCGGATCATTGTCCGCACCGGCAGCCTGATTCCCCTGGACGGCAAGGTGGTTTCCGGCGAGGCCATGGTAAACCAGGCCTCCATGACCGGCGAATCCCAGCCCGTGCCCAAGAAGGCCGGCAGCTTCGTCTATGCAGGCACCGTAGCCGAAGAGGGCGAATGCGTCATCCGGGTGGAGAAGGCCCAGGGCAGCGGACGGTACGACCGAATCGTGAAAATGATTGAGGATTCCGAAAAGCTCAAGTCCTCCGCAGAGGCCAGCGCCTCCCATCTGGCGGACAAGCTGGTGCCCTATACCCTGGGCGGTACGGCCCTGACCTATCTGATCACCCGGAATATCACCAAGACCCTGTCCGTGCTCATGGTGGACTTCTCCTGCGCCCTGAAGCTGGCTATGCCCATTGCGGTGCTGTCCGCCATGCGGGAAAGCGCCCAGTACCATATTTCCGTGAAGGGCGGCAAATTCCTGGAGAACATGGCCAAGGCGGATACCGTCGTCTTTGACAAGACCGGCACCCTGACCCACGCCACCCCCACGGTTGCCCAGATCGTCCCCTTCGGCGGGCACTCCGAGACGGAGATGCTGCGCCTGGCCGCCTGCCTGGAGGAGCACTACCCCCACTCCATTGCCAATGCCGTGGTGGAGGAGGCCAAGTGCCGGGGACTGGACCACCAGGAGTACCACTCCCAGGTGCAGTACATCGTGGCCCACGGCATTTCCAGCATGGTGGAGGGAGAAAAGGTCATCATCGGCAGCGCCCACTTTGTCTTTGAGGACGAAAAGTGCGTCATTCCCGATGGCGAGCAGGAAAAATACGAGCAGCTTGACCCCAGCTATTCCCACCTGTACCTGTGCATTGGCGGCACTCTGGCCGCGGTGCTGTGCATTTGTGACCCTCTCCGGGCGGAAGCGGCGCAAGCGGTCCGGGCACTTCATGACTGCGGCATTTCCAATGTAGTCATGATGACCGGCGACAACCACAGAACAGCCCAGGCCGTGGCGAAGGCCGTAGGCGTGGATGAGGTCCATGCCGAGGTGCTGCCGGAGGACAAGGCCGCCTTCATCCGACAGGCCCGGGAAAACGGCCATACGGTCATCATGGTAGGCGACGGCGTCAACGACTCCCCTGCCCTTTCCGAGGCAGACGTGGGCATTGCCATTTCCACCGGCGCGGCCATTGCCCAGGAGATTGCGGACATCACCGTCTCCTCGGAGGATCTGATGGCCCTGGTCACCCTGCGGCAGCTGAGCTGCGCGCTGATGGCGAGAATTCACCGGAACTACCGGTTCATCATCGGCTTCAATTGCAGCCTGATCGGTCTGGGTCTCATCGGCATCCTGCCCCCCACCACCAGCGCCCTGCTGCACAATATGTCCACCCTCGGCATCAGCATGAAGAGCATGACGAATCTGCTGTAAGCATACCGAAAAAAGCATCCCCGCATTCCGGGCACGGCGCTGTGCTCCGAAATGCGGGGATGTTTTATGCTTCCGTGCACCGCACCGTGACCCGGCTTTTGCCGCCGACGGTGCAGGTGAAGAGGGTCAGATCATACTCGCCGGAGAGCATGCCCTCCACGTCCTCCGGGGCCAGGGTCTCCAGGGCGGCGACCCGGTAATGGGTCACGTGGCCGTCCATATCCGTAAAGCACACGGTGTCCCCGGGCTGCAGATCGCCGATGCGGCCGAAGTGCTGAGGGTAATTGTGGGCCGCCAGGACCAGGTCCTTTGAATAGGTACTGCCGGCAAACCGGCCGGGGGCCACCCGGAAGCCCTCATAGCTCCATTGGCTCTGAATGGGCAGGGTCAGCTCCAGCGAGGGGATGCTGAGATAGCCAATATAGTCCCAGCCATTGACGGTCTGGGTAGGCATCTCCGGCACCGGGGCGGTGGGCTCCGTCTCCGGGGCCAGGGTCTGCGGAGGCATGACCGTTGCCTCCTGGGCGTTGGCATAGACCACGGGCAAGAGCTCCTCCAGCGCCGCCTCGGCCTCCCGGCCGCTCTCGGTGGACCGGTGCAGATTGCTGCCCACAAAGCCCAGGGCTCCCAGAATGCACAGAGCCCCCGCAATGGCAGTGACCCGGCGGATGCGCTTCCGGGTCATGACGGCCCCGCAGACGAGGCCCAGGCCAAACAGGCCCAGTACGCAGACCCCCTGCCAGTCCTGCCCCGTCTGGGGCAGCCGGGATGGCTTGCCGGGAACCCGGGACGGGGCGGTGGTTGGCGGAGCCGGAGGCTGGCGCTTTTGCAGCTTGGGATAAACCTCCACCGCCTCCAGCGCTGCCCCGGTCTCCGGGTCTTGGCCCGGAAGGGCCGCCAGGAAGGGCTGGGTCGTATAGTCGGTTTTCTCATCCCGGGGGACTGCCAGGTAGGCCCCTGCCTCCAGGCCGGAGAACAGGGCATCCCCCTGGGTGTCCGTCTTTCGAGTATCCAGGGGCTCCCGGTCCCTGGCAAGCTCGGCCAGGGTATCCGCCAGGGCATCCCAGGACTCCGGAAGCACACTGTCGGAGCCAAACCCCTCCGCCGGGACGAAGCGGCCCCGGTTATCCAGGCTGCCTGCCCGGTATAGTTCCAGCTCCATGCCCGCCACGGCACGCTGCCCATACCGGCAGTGCACCGCCAGGCTGTAGGGGCTCCCGGCAGCAGCCGCCAGGGGCAGCACCAGCAGCAGGAGGCTACAGAATATCCGTCGTATCCAGGTTCTCTTCTTCATCGGATTCTCCTTCCGAGGGGTGCTTTCTGCCGGTGTGCAGCAGCACCGCGAAAAAGATGATCAGCACCGGCAGCGCCATCAGGGGGGCCGCCAGCATGGGCTCGATCTGAATGGCATCGGAGGTCAGGCGCACATTGGCCGCCTCCGGCGTATTGGGCACCCGGTGGCCCCGGACCAGAAGCCTATGGGTATTGATGCCATAGGGGGTGCAGGTCACCAGAGTGCACAGGTCCTTCCCGGGCTCGATCTGCAGCGCGTCCACCTCGGTGGGCTCTACAATGAGGATCTGGTCCACCTCGTAGGTCAGCACCTCGTCCAGCACCCGGATGGAGAAGGTGTCCCCCTCCACTATCTTGTCCAGGTTGGTAAACAGCTTGGCGCTGGGCAAGCCTCTGTGGCCGGAGAGCACGCAGTGGGTGCCCTCGCCGCCTACGGGCAGGCTGGTCCAGTCCACATGGCCCACGGCGATCTGCAAAACGGATTCGGCGGTGCCGTGGTAGACGGGCAGGGACACATTGATATTGGGGATCTCAATATAGCCCATAATGCCCGTGCCGCTGAGGTTCAGAAGCCCGTCGTATTGCTTCTGCTGCTCCTCCGTCAGGGTGAAGCTGTTCACCCGGTCTAAAAGGGTGCGGTTATAGTCCACCGCCTGCTTCCACAGGTCCTTATACCGGTCCTGATTCAGGGCATTGACCTGCTCGGCGTATTCCGAAACGGCCCGGCTGGCGTGGAGGGAATTCCAATAGTCACTGACGGTGGGGTACAGCAGCAAGGACAGCCCTGCCAGAAAAATCAGCACCAGGACAATATTGGTCAGCTTCCCGGACGTTTTCTTTTTCATGCAGAGCTCTCCTTTCTGCTGTCGTTTTACCTTGTTTCCCCACGCCCCTGCGCAGGGGGCGTGGGGAAATGAAAGGGGGAAAGAAATGGGTCTTTGTTATGCGGCCATGCGCTTCTTGGTGACCAGCAGGATCACGGCGCCCAGGGCCATGGCGGAGCCCAGGACATAGAAGACGGTGGTGCCGATGCCGCCGGTGGAGGGCAGCTCGGCGCCGGCGTTGTTCTCGACCTTGACGACGCCGCTCGTATCCATTTCCGTCTGATCGGCAACGAAGCTGGTTTCCGTCAGCTTGCCGTTCGCGTCCTTATGACCAATGGTCACCTTGACGGGCTCTCTGAGCAGGTTGTAGCCCTTCGGGGCCTTGGTCTCGGTCAGATAGTAGGTGCCGTCCGCCAGGCCGTTAATTACCAGCTCACCGGTCTCACCGGTGGTAATGGTATCGACTGCGGTATCGGTTTCGGTGGGCAGTGCCAGGCGATAGGTCGTGTCATCAACCTTGACAAGCTTGATAACATGCGCACCTGCTGCATCTCTGCTCAGCTGAAAGGTTGCACCGGCCAACATCTTTTCCTTTGCCTGGTCGCTGCCAGCTGCCTTCTTCATGGTGTACTTGACAATGTTCATCTTCCAGACGTAGGTCTCGGTCGTGTCGTACTCCGTATGGGAATTCGTACCGTATTCCACCTTGGCCTTGTTGACGTTGGCTTCGTCGGCAATCTTGGCGTTTTCATTGATCTGCGCGTAATAGGTGACCGTTACCACATCGCCGGTTTTCAGGATGCTTGCGCTGCCTTCGGCATTGTTGTTAAAAGTAAGGGTAAATCCTCTGGGCTCAGTAGTCTCAGCGACATTGTAGTTCTCAGCAGCCAGTGCACTTCCATTCACCGTTACGGTCAAAGGATAGGTTTCATTGTTGACAAAGCTCAAGCCGTCCGTCATCTCATCCACGAGCTTGTAGTTCACAGGGGCCTTGTCCTTCACCGTGATTTGGATGGTAAACTTAACATATGTACCGATCTCAGCCACGTTCTGCTTCTTGGTGGTATCCTCCACATTCTTCACAATGACCGTTGCTTCGTTCTTCTCCTTTACCTCTGCGTTGGGAGCGGTGGTATCCAGAGAGCAGAGGATGCCCAGGTCGGACCGCACCAGATAGTAGCCCAGGTCCAGGCCGCTGATGGTCAGTTCGTTACCGTTCGTAGCCGTAGCCGTTTGGACCGGCTGGAGCTTCTTCTCCTCTGCATAGGCCTTGGCCTTGGCGGCGAAATCCGCAATACCGGGCTTCAGGTTTTCGTTTGCCAGGACATATTTCGTGCCGCCGTTCTCAAAGAGATTAAAATAGTTTTTACCGCTGCCGTCTTTGACATTGGTAATAAAGTCTGCCCAGGCATCGGCCGTCAGCTTGTAGATGAAGCCCTTGTTTTCCAGGTCGCTTTCGTCCTCAACGACATCCAGGAGCTTGAACACCTCGTAGGTCTTCCCCTGGGCGGGGTTGGAAATGGTGATGCTGCCGGGCCTTGCCTCCTCTGCGAACGCCGTCGCGCACAGTCCCAGGGTCAGGACCAGGGCCAGAAGCAGGGCAAAAAACTGTCTCGTATGTTTCATTGTGTTTTCCTTCCTTTTCCTTTGTAAATTTTGTTTTTCGTGATCTTGGGGGAACTACGCTGCCCTCCTTTTCCGGGAGATGCACGCTCCGGCAAGGGCCAGAGCCATTAAGAAAACGCCGGGGAGAATGTATACCGTCATTCCGGGGCCGCCGGTGTCCGGGAGCTTGCCGCCATAGCGGTTGTTGAAGGTCACGGAATAGGCGTTTGGCAATTGGTCCTGGCAGGCTTCATCGGAATAATAGGTTGCCTTGGCCAGAAGGCTTCCGCCCGAAGCCGTCACCGTTACCTTGGCATAGTAGACGGTGCTGTCAAACATGATTCCCGGGTGGGTTGCCGATTCGTTCCGTTCCTGAATCTTATAGAGATACTCACCGGGTGACTGATAGATGATTTCCTTGAAATTGACCTCCGAGAGCGCATTGTTTACGCTCTGAACAGGGGCCTCGGACCAGCCGCCTTCCCCATTCTTTTCGTAAAGGTCAAAGGTGAAGGTCGTGTTCGGCAGGGTCTGGTCTGTGATCTGCTTGCCGTTTAAGAGCTTGACCGCCTGCAGATTGTTGGTGGTCATGGGCATTCTCTGGCCGCTGTAGGCCCACATATGGCCCTCGGCTGCCGCTTTCAGACTCTTGGCGATGACGCAGCCGTTGAAATAGCCGCCGTCCAGGTCCACATGGGCATTGGGGGCTACAATGTGGCCCGTCACCGCCGTTCCGTTGACGGTGGCTGCATCCGGGCACAGGAAGACGATGCCGCTCTGCCGGCCGGATTCGATGCTATCCGGCTGCTTGCCGTCCAACCATACCTTGGGGATATTTACCGTTTCCCCCCGAAGGATGATGGTCGTATCCTGACCGGCTGTAACGTTCAGCAGGTCCAGGTCTTGTCCCCTCCCAAACGTTCCCGCCGGGAATTCATAGCAGCCTCCCGCAGGCAGTGTTTTGCCCTTGTCGTCTGTGCCAAGCTCTGCCATTGTGCCGCTGATTCCCTGCATCTCCGACAATATCTGGGCCTTTGCCGCGGCAAAATCCACATATTTCTCTGCATACCAGTAGTTTCCGGTATCCCGGCCGCCGTCGACACCGTCATTTACGCCGATTCCGGTTGGATACATTTCCTTCCCCAGATATACGGGCAGGTCCGGTTGGGCCGTAATGATCGTATTGACTTTCGTAGTTCCAATGTAGCTTGGTGCACTGTGGGGGGCTCCGTACGGGTTTCCGGAGGACAGCCCGCCCAGGCCGTTCAGTGTTACGGTTCCGCCTGCAACGACAGGTCCAACCACATGGGTTCCGTCATAATTGTTCTCCACAAACACATTGTATTTTCTGAGGATATAGCCGATGGAGTAGGAGGCCCCCGGCCAGTCCAGATAGGACTCCGTCAGCGGCTCCCAGTGGTCGATCAGGAACTCTGCCGGAAGAGCAAAATTTTTTCCGGTCGTCAGCGTCTTCCTGTCCTCTGACAGGCTTACCTTCTGCCATGGCCCGTACTCTTTCAGTTCTCCGTTCTCATGGTAATATATCTTGGGAGACGCGCTTTCGGTCATGGCCTCCGTTGCCGTAATCGTGATACCATCGCACTGGACGCTGGCTGTACAATCCGTTCCGTCCGCATTGACAATTTTCACCGCAATGCCTTTGTCTACCACAACTTCCCCGTGATCCATTTTTACCGTTTCCGTCTCCGTTGTGGACACGCTCAGCTTGCAGCCATCCAGCCCCGTCTGCCACGAAGCCGTGTCAACCGTTACGGTCAAATCGCCGACCGTTACCGTGCCAATGTAACCGCCGCCGGTCTTGGGGACCAATGTCCCGTCCTCCGTTTCCAGGGTCTCCACCGCCGACGCTGCCTCCAGCAGGGCTTGCAGGGCCTCCAGGGAATCGATTTTCTCCGCCTCCGGGTCTGCCTCCATTTCAGCCAGCCCTGCCAGGATCTCCTCCGGGGTCAGGCCATACGCTTGCAGCAGCTCATCCAGGGCGGCTGCGTCCTCCTCCGTCTCGATGCCAAGCCGCTGCCGCAGCTCTTCCAGCGGTGTGAGGGGCTCCTGCTCCGCCGCTTCCGTCTGCCCGGGCTCCTGCTGCACCAGACAGATATCCGTATGGATGTGCTCCGGGACGGTGCAGATCAGGTCCTCCCCATCGTAGCAGCCCTCCCCATGGGTGTGCTCTGCCATGCCGCAGCACAGCTCCGGCGCCAGGGTATAGGCGGGGGTCGGCTCCGGGATTGGGCAGCAGTCGTCCGTGTGGGTGTGCTCAGGGATTGTACAGGTCAAAACCGGGTAGCTCACCGGCTCCCCATAACAGCCTTCCGAATGGACGTGCTCCTGCGTCTGGCAGAGGAGATTCCCCTCTGCATCGTAGCAGTCGTCATTGTGCGCGTGCTCCTCCAGGGTGCACACCAGCGGGGCCGGGCCGATCTGCTGGGTGTAGCATTCCTCGGTATGGGTATGGGCCTCCAGGCCGCATTCCGGCTGGTCCGACAGGGTAATGGCCGGGCGCATGAGCACCCATCCGGCCCCCAGGGTCACGAGGGCGCACAGGATGCATACAATATTTCTGCGGCGAAGAGCCGCTTTTCGTTTCTGAACATAGGTTCCCAAGTCCCGCAAAGTCGCCGCACCTCTTTTCCAAAAGCGAAACTAAAAGAATGGTTTATCCGATCAGGCCAAAGTCCGACAGCGGCCAGATACAGAAGGCGATGCGCCCCACGATCTGCTCCCCGGCCACACAGCCAACCGCCGTGTTCCGGGAGTCCACGGAAATTTTCCGGTTGTCTCCCACCAGGAACCACCGCCCGTCGCCCACCTGATAGGGCAGACTGATATTGGTATCGCCGAAGGCCTTCTCCGTCAGGTAGGGCTCCTCCAGCAAAGTGCCATTGACATACAGGTTGCCGCTCTCGTCCAGGTCCACCCAGTCGGAAGGCCCCGCCACGCAGCGCTTCACCAGCAGCTTATTGCCGTGGTAAAAGGCGATGACATCGCCCTCGGAAAAGCGGCTGCTCTTGACGGCCACCACGATCTGCCCATCCCGCAGGGTGGGGGACATGGAGCTGCCGTGGATCTCCAGCACCGGGAACCACAGCGTTGCCGCCAGGACGCCGATGGCCGCCGCAGCCAGCAGGGCCGTCAGGGTGCTGGCCAGGGTGCGCCGATACCGGCGGCGGTAGCGCAGGCGCTTCCGCTCGGCCTTCACCTGGTCCAGGGAGGGTACCTCGGCATTGCAGTTTCTCTGCCGCATTACGGTTCCTCCTTCGATTCCTTGGAAATGCCCAGGGAGGTCAGATAGATGTCCGCCGCCCTCTGGGCCGCTTCCAGCACGCCGGAGACGGCCAGGGCCGCCTCTGCCAGGGAGCCGGCCTTCTCCACCCGGAGCTGCCGGGTTTCCAGCTCTGCCCGGAGCGCTGCGTTCTCCTTTTGCAGCTGCTCCTGCCGGAGCTGCAGGGTATAGATGATGTCGATCAGCTCTTCCCTGCGCAGATGCCGCAGCTGACGGTCTGTCATGGAACCATCCCTCCTTGATATAGGATACATCATACACGGCATTTTCCATTTGATATCTACCGTTCGATTACTAATTCTAGCGAGAATGAAAATTTTTTCAACAGCTTGCGCCCACTTGGGCAAATGGAAGCAAAAGAAGGCAACTGTCTTCAAAATGTCGAAAAAGCGGGCTGATAGATGCGCAATTTTTACGCGTTACAGTCTCATAGCGTAAAAAGGGTTTTGTCAACTCCTACAAATATTCTTTGCTTTCATCCTAAAAAAGTGGTTATTATTTCGCCGGTATTCGCGTATTTTTGCATAGAAGGAAGCCTTTTCCCTTTTCCCCCTCAGGGAAGTTTTTTCTCTATCTTATTTTTCTCTTTCATGCTATAATAGCCCCAGTATTCCAAAAACAGAATCAAAGAAAAGGAGAACCCCATGCAGACAGAATTGCTGCGGCTGAGAACCGCGAACATCGGGCAGACCTGCGCCGGCTTCCGGCTGGTGAAAAAGGAATATGTGCCCTCCAAGCACGCCGATCTCTATACCCTGCGCCACGAGAAGACCCAGGCGGAGCTCCTGTATTTTGACCGGGCGGACGAGAACAAGACCTTCGCCATTGCCTTCAAGACCCTGCCGGAGGACGACACCGGCGTTTTCCACATTCTCGAGCACAGCGTGCTCAACGGCTCCAGGCGCTTTCCCGTCCGGGAGCCCTTCGTGAATCTGCTGCAAAGCTCCATGCAGACCTTCCTGAACGCCATGACCTACCCGGACAAGACGGTGTACCCCATAAGCAGCCGCAACGACCGGGATTTCCACAACCTGATGGAGGTCTACCTGGACGCGGTGTTCTGCCCCGCCATCTACGAAAAGCCCCAGATCTTCATGCAGGAGGGCTGGCACTACGAATTCGACAGTGCAGAGGCCCAGCCCTACTACAACGGCGTTGTGTACAGCGAGATGAAGGGTGCGTTTTCCAGCGTGGATGAGCTGATGGAGACGGAATCCATGCGGCTGCTGTTCCCGAACAACTGCTATGGCTTCGTCAGCGGCGGCCACCCGGAGAGCATCCCCAAGCTGACCTACGAGCAGTTCATTGCCGGCCACAAGCGGTTCTATCACCCCTCCAATTCCCGGATCTTCCTGGACGGCAAAATGGACATCGACGAAATTCTGCACTACATAGACGCAGAATACCTGTGCAAATACGACTACCGCGCCCCGGACTTTGATTTTCTGGTCCAGCAGCCCACAGCTGCGGAAAAAACCGTCTCCTACTGCGTCAAGCCCGGAGAGGACGCCAAGGCCCACTTGGTCTTTTCCAAGGTGCTGTGCCGCCACGACGAGCCGGAAAAGGTCATTGCCGCCAAGGTGCTGGCAAAATACCTGACGGGCTCCAACGAGGCCCCCCTGAAGCGGGCCTTCCTGGAAAAGGGCCTGTGCCAGGACGTTTCCCTGTCCGTGACCGACGGCGTTTTCCAGCCCTTTGTCACACTGAGCATCCGCAACACCCGGCAGGAGCAATTCGCCGAGGCCGAGAAGTGCCTCAGCGACACCGTCCGGGAGATCCTCGCCAGGGGGCTGGACAAGGAAGCCCTGCTGGCGGAATTGGAGCGGATGGCCTTCTCCAGCCGGGAGATCGAGGAGCCCTACGGCCTGATCCTGGGGCTGACGGCCCTGGACGGCTGGCTCTACGGCGACGACCCCCTGACCTATATCGAAACCGCCGGAATTTACGACGCGCTGCGCCGGAAGGTGGACGGCAGCTGCTTTGCAGACCTGCTGGCGGAGCTGCTGGGCGATGGGGCCAAGCTCTGCAAGGTCCGTCTGCTGCCTTCCGAGACCAAGGCCCAGGAGGACCAGGCCGCCGAGCAGGCCCGTCTGGAAGCCGACATTGCCCACTGGGACGCTGCCGCCCGGGAGAAGGCCTATGCGGCATTTAAAGCCATGGGCGACTGGCAGAAAGCTCCGGATTCCCCCGAGGCCCTGGCCACTCTGCCCACGCTGTCCCTTTCCGATGTGGCCGAGGATGTGCCCGAAACCCCGGTGAAGCTGGAAAAAGATGGGCTTTTGCAGGTGCAGACCGAATCCAACGGCATTACGTACCTGAAGCTCTTCTTTGATGTGTCCGATCTGGATTTGGAGCAGCTGCGGCTGCTGAATGTGCTCTCCGACTGCTTCGGCAAGCTGCACACGGCCCATACCTCTGCCCAGGACCTGCAAACCCGCATCAAGGCCAACCTGGGCCACCTGTCCGCAGGAATCGAGCGCATCGCCCCGCCGAAGCAGCTGGATGTATGCAAGCCCTATCTGGTGGTCTCTGCCGCCATGCTGGAGGAGAACGCCCCCAAGGCCCTGGCCCTGCTGACCGAACTGCTGACCGAAACACGCTATGACGAGGCGGACCGCATTGCCGAGATCATCGGCCAGGGCAGCTACTATTACAAGCAGGCCCTGGTCAGCAGCGGCCACATGTTCGCCATCTACAAGGCCATGGCCCCCTTCTCCAAGGACGCCGCCCTGCGGGAGTGCCTGGAGGGCGAGAGTTATGTAGCCTGGCTGGAGGCCCTGTCCCGGCGCTTCCGGGACAGCGCCCTGTGCGATGCGCTGTCCGCCCTGGCGAAAAAGGCCTTTGCCGGAAACCGGCTCTTCACCGCCTATACGGGCAGGCTCGACCGCGGCCTGGTGGATACCCTCCGCGCCGCCCTGCCGGAGAGCCCTGTTGGGGCTCCCGCCCAGGTTCCCGCCTTCGAGAAGAAGCCCGCCGCCATTGAGATCGCCTCCGATGTGGGCTACAGCGCCCTGGGCGCCAACCTCTATACCATCGGCAGCGGCTACACCGGCAGCGTTTCCGTGCTGGCCTCGCTGATGACCTATGGCTACCTGTGGAACGCCGTCCGGGTTCGGGGCGGCGCCTACGGCACGGGCATGAAGGCCGGGTCTGACGGCAACGTCTGCTGCTACTCCTACCGTGACCCCAACCTGCCCGGAACCAGGGCCGCCTTCGCCGCCATGGCAGACTTCCTGGAGGACTGGCTGAAGCAGGGCGAGGACCTGGAGAGCACCGTCATCGGCACCGTCAACACCACCGATCCGCTGGTAGGCCCCTCCACCGCCCTGTCGCTGGAATGCAGCCGCTACCTGCGGGGCGTTTCCCATGCCGACATTCTGCGCATCCGCCGCGAGCTTCTGCACACCACCCGGGAAGACCTGGAAGGGCTTGTAACAATGCTGCGCACCTTCCAGGACAACGCCGTCTTCTGCGCCGTGGGCAACCGGGACGCCATTGCATTTCTGAAGTAAACGAATTCAAGGCAAAGCGGCATCTTTCAGAACAGAAAGATGCCGCTTTGCCTTATTTTTGCCCGTAATAAGCGTTTTTCCCATGCTTACGCAGATAGTGCTTGTCCAGCAATGGCTGTTGGATCTGCTGCAAAGACGGGTTTAGCCGCAAGCTGTGATAATTCATGAACGCCGTCTGTTCCAGCACCGCCGCGTTGTGAACCGCCTCTGCCGGATCTCTGCCCCACGCAAAAGGGCCATGGCTGCGAACCAGCACAGCCGGGATCTCGGCGGGATCTCTGCCCGCAAAAGTCTCAGCAATGACGTTTCCCGTCTCCCGCTCATAGTCCCCGGCAATCTCCTCCGGAGTCATCGCCCGGGTACATGGCACCGCCCCATAAAAATCATCCGCCTGCGTCGTTCCGTAGGGCACGACCTCCACGCCTGCCTGCGCAAAGGCCGTTGCCCAACGGCTGTGCGTATGCACAATGCCTCCGCAGTCCGGAAACGCGGCATAAAGCACCAGATGAGTCGGCGTATCACTGGATGGTCTCCATTTCCCCTCTACAGTATTGCCCGCCATGTCCACCACAACCATATCCGCAAGGGTCATGGTCTCATAGGGTACTCCGGATGGCTTGATGACAATCAGCCCGCGCTCCCGGTCTATTCCTGAGACGTTTCCCCAGGTAAACGTCACAAGGTCCAGCTTCGGCAGGCAGAGATTCGCTTGCAGGACCTGCTCTTTCAGTTCTTCCAGCATATTCGCTTCCCCTTTCAGTCCGGCAAAACAGCTACAGCCGTTCTTTCGATTTCCAGTGCCTGACGATAGCGCACCAGAAATGCCGCAAAGCCCTCAATTTCCCGCTGCTCCGCCATAACCGTATGGGCTTCCGCTTCCGAAAACACCTTGTTTTCCAGAAAATCCTCCAGTGTCTCCCCAGGCCGGTGCCACAGCAGATACCCGCACAGCAGCGCCATGCCATAGGGCCCCCCCTCTCCCGCCGTTTCCATAACGGCCACAGGCGTCCCGGTGGCCGCGGACAGGATCCGCTGTCCCACCTCCGGCGTCTTGAAGAATCCGCCGTGGGCATAGAGTTTGGTCAGCTCCACTTTTTCCTGCCGCGTCAGAATATCCAGCCCGATTTTCAGTGCGGCAAGGGCAGACAGGAGGTGCGTCCGCATAAAGTTTCCCAAGTTCAATTGGCTGTCCGGACTGCGGACCATCAGCGGGCGTCCCTGATTCAGGCCCAAAACAGGCTCTCCGGAATAGAAATTGCAGCTGACCAGCCCACCGCCATCCGGGCTGCCCTCCAGTGCCTTTCGGAACAGCAGGGTATACAGCTTTCCCGGCTCCTGAGGCGCACCGATCGCCTCCGCAAATTCCTCAAACAGAGAAACCCATGCGTTGATGTCCGAAGTGCAGTTGTTGCAGTGTACCATTGCGACGGGAATCCCCGCGGGCGTTGTCACCATGTCAATTTCCCGGTGTACTGCCATTTCACGGTCCGTAACCAGCATTGCGAAATCGGAGGTTCCGGCGGATACGTTGCCGGTTCCCAGCCGGACAGCATTGGTAGCCGTCATACCGGTTCCCACGTCTCCCTCACAGGGCGCCAACGGGATTCCCGGCTGCAAATCTCCGGAAGGATCCAGCAGTGCGGCCCCCTCCGGAGTCAAAACTCCCGCTGGGGTTCCCGCAGGAACCGGTTGGGGAAGTATTTGCTCCAATGTCCAGGAATAGCCCATTTCCGCCGCCAGCGAATCAAATTTATGGACCATCTCTTTGTCGTAGGCGCAGCTGCCCCGGCCAATGGGGAACATGCCGGAGGCCTCGCCCACGCCCATGCGCTTCTCTCCCGTCAGCTTCCAGTGCAGGAAACCCGCCAGCGTCGTAAGAAACGAAATCTCCTTTACATGAGGTTCCCCGTTCAGCATGGCCTGATACAGGTGGGCAATACTCCAGCGCTGGGGAATATTGAAGCCAAACAGGGCAGTCAGCTCTTCCGCAGCCTGTTCCGTCATGGTATTTCGCCAGGTCCGGAACTGCGCCAGCTGGTTTCCCTGTGCGTCAAAGGGCAGATAGCCGTGCATCATACCGGAAACGCCAATGGCCCCCACCTGCCGGATGGTCTGGCCGAAGCGCTGCTGAACCTGCCGCTTCAAGTCCGCGTAACAGGCCCGGAGTCCCTGATAGACCTGGTCCATGGCATAGGTCCAGACCCCATCGACCAGCTGGTTTTCCCAGGCAAAGCTGCCGGAAGCCAGCGGCCGGAAATTTCTGTCCACCAGCACTGCCTTGATTCTGGTCGAACCCAGTTCAATACCGAGGACCGTATCCTTCAGCTCCATATGTTTCCCCTTTCAGCGCAGCTTCCAGGCGATGTCCTGCAGCATCAGCTGCTGTTCCAGCTTCTCCTGGGTGGTGTCCTTGTCGATATGGACATACTCGATACCCATAATCGCGGCCCAATCCCGCATCTGCTCGGCAGTCACGTCATAGCTCAGAACCGTATGGTGGGCACCGCCTGCGGTGATCCAGCATTCCACACCCGTAAGCAGATCCGGCATGGCCCGCCACATGACCCGGGCCACGGGCAGATTCGGCATGTCCATAATCGGCTCCACCGCCTCAATATCCTGAACGATCAGCCGGAACCGGCCACCCATATCGATCAGACTCGCCACAATGCCCTTCCCCGCCTTGCCGTTGAATACCAGCCGGGCAGGATCCTTTCGGTTCATGCCAATGCCCAGAGGATGTGTTTCGATCCGGGGCCTTTCCTGGGCCACGCTGGGGCAGACCTCCAGCATATGCGCGCCCAGCGAATACTCTCTGCCCGGCTCCAGATGATAGGTGTAGTCCTCCATAAAAGCGGAAGCGCCGTTTTCGTCTTTGCCCATGGCTTTCATGACCGCCAGCAGCGCCGCCACTTTCCAATCGCCCTCGCCGCCGAAACCGTAGCCCTGCGCCATCAGATCCTGAGCCGCCAGACCAGGCAGCTGCTCCAGGCCGTACAGATCCTGGAAGGTATCCGCAAAGGCCCGGCAGCCCTCACGGCCCAGCATCCGCTTGATGGCGATTTCCTCCCGGGCCTGATAGGCAACGGCCTCCCTGTTTTCCGTGGCAAGATCGTATTTTTCCAGATACGCCGCCATTTGGGCATTGACCTCATCTTCCGTAACCGTGGCCATTTCCGCCGCCAGATCGCCTACCGCCCAGGTATTGACCTGCCAGCCGAATTTCAGCTGGGCCTCGATTTTATCGCCCTCGGTCACGGCAACATCCCGCATATTGTCTCCAAAACGCATGACCTTCATGTTCCTGGACACGGCAACGCCAATCGCCGTTCGCATCCAGCGGCCCAACCGCTCCGCCGCGGCAGGGTTTTGCCAATAGCCCGCGATGATTTTCCGCGGCAGGCGCAGCCTTGCCCCCGCGAAACCATGCTCCCGGTCTCCATGCGCCGCCTGGTTCAGGTTCATGAAATCCATATCGATCTCGTCGTTGGGGATATCCCGGTTATATTGCGTCACAAAATGGCAGTAGGGCTTCCGCAAAGCCTCCAGACCGCTGAGCCACATCTTGCTGGGTGAAAAAGTGTGGCACCAGGTAACCAGGCCGCAGCATTTTTCCTGATAATTGGCCTCCCGCACAACCGCGGAAATCTCTTCAGCGGATTTGGCGGTTCCCTTGTATACCAGAGGATATGGCAGTCTTTCCGTCAGATAAGCCGCCATCTCCCTTGCCCGGGCGTCCACCGTTTCCAGCACTTCCGGCCCATAAAGGGTCTGGCTGCCAACGATAAACCAGAATTCGTGGTTTTTCATAAATGCCTCCCTAAGAAACTCTCCCTTTGGCATCTGCAAACCCGGAAACATCCCGTTTGCTCCGATGTCTGCAAATGTCAAAGGGAGGCGCCTATTGCAATTATTCTATTTCACTTCGCTCAGTACAGATACTTTGTCATACCGCCACAGCTAATGATGATCCAGGAGCCCCAGAGCAACGCAGTAAACAGGCCTGTCCAGATACTTTTCGTTTTCTTGCTCACATAGATATTCAGAGCATTTGCCACAGTCATGCCAATAATCAGCGGTAGAATCGCAATCGTGTAGATGTACATTCTGTTGGTCGCAAAGTACTTGGCGTTGGTAAGCGTATGTCCCTTCGTGACAATGAGAATGAACACCAGCCAAAGCAGGAACAGCCCCGCCATAGAAACCAGCATACCCATGAGAATAGTCTTCAGGCTTCCCTTTCCGGTATCCTCAGTCTTGTCGATGCCGATGCTCTTCATGGCAAGACTGCTGGTCAGGAAGTACGGAATTTGAAACAGGAAATACATCACAACGCAGAGAGTACGATTAACATTGATAGGGGAGACCATAAAGGTTGCAATATGCATACCCTGCTTGGTATATGCGCAGACCAGGCTAAATGCAAGATAGCCGCTGCCTACAACCGCCAGGCCGAAGAGAAACGCCTTTGCGACATATCCCAAATGGAATCCTGCCTCGTTTCCGCTGGCGAAGCCATAGTTCTCCAGGGTCCCGCCATGCTTCTTGCCGTAAGCAAAATGGTAGGCCAGGAAGAATGCCAACATTGCCAGGGACAGCATCCACTGCCAGGAAATGTAAGAATTATTTGTGCCGCCAATGAGCCATAGGCTGCTGATATTCATTCCAAGGAACTTGTTGGAGGAAAGGACACCGGGACGGTACAGCACTACAGGCAGCAACGTCAGCACGATCAGGCACACAATCCAGGCAGGAGAGCCTTTTTTCAGGCTTGGATAATCCCGAGCTTCCAGTTTCAGATCTGCAAAGGCCCTGGTTTTCAGCAGAGCGGCCGCCACAACAAACATCAGGCCAACGGTTCCCAAGAAAAGTAGTACAAAGCCGATATCCTTTATCTGCCAGACAGTGCTGATCTTATTGTGATCCGCATAGGAGTCAACACCGGTATCCACTCCCTTACCCACACTGCTGGTAATGGCATACAAAACAGTCTGAATCGCATCATTGGTCACGAGATAGTAAGCATGACAAGATTCGGGCATATAGGCGGTGCGGGTGTAGGAATTACCATCGCTTCCTGTAACAGTATAGACCTTGGCAATTTCAATATCCGGCAATTCCTCAGCAGCGGTTTCATAGTCACCGAAGAAAATCCGTTTGTTCTGCTCACCTTGGAATGCCTTCATCACGTTGTTATCGGTTCTCGCCAGAGTACTTTCATCAGCCACGCCCAGGATGTTGACGAAGTTAAAATTGTAATCATGGTTGTCAGGGGAACCATAGACATTCATGCCCAAGTTAACTTGCAGAAATACGTCCTTCTGATTGGCCAGAGAGAAAGCCATCGTGTACTGGCCACCCATGGAGTGACCCATGGCAATAATCTTACTGAAGTCAACAAAGTTCAAAGACTTGACGGTGTTCCACACAGTTTCCGCACCCATAGTGGGAAGGCCAGACAGCTCACCATTTGCGGTTTCCGAGGTTCCGGTGGGCACATCGGAATTATGGCAGCCCGTATAATCCCAAGTGACAACCGCATAGCCTCTGCGTGCCAGCTCCAATGCATAGGCCCCCATCTGCTCCAGCATATCATTGCCGCCATGGCAAATCATGGCCAGAGGCACCGGATTTTCAGCGGATGCGGATTTGGGCTTATAGAGCATTGCACTGACCTGATCGCCATCTGCACTGGTCAGATTCAGTTTTGTTGTTTCCACCTTTCCCCAGGCCGTATCCGTGCCAACAATCAGCACCAGAGAGAGTAAAAGGACGAATACCATTATCACAGCGGCAATAGATAAGCCTTTGGTTTGTTTCATATAGATTCTCCTTTTTTCCATACCATGTTCCAAATTTCATTTTACAATCAACCGACAATTATTATCGCAACAGCGTAAATAAAAGAAGAAATAAAAAGGGCACCAGAAAGCCGTTCAAAGATGTGCGCTTTACGCCATTAGGGAATCAAGCCCACGTTGGTAGAAACCTGCGTGACCTGCATCATGGTATACAGCATCGCTATGGTAAAGCTCCCCAGGTAAATGCTCCCGGTCTCCTTGAAATACCGTCTGGTAATCAGGGTTGCCACAGGCACCAGTACCAGGAACGGGAACAAGTTGTGGGTCCGCATAGCGTTGAAAACAAAGGTTCCAGTCTTAGCATAAACAATGTACTGGATAGAAATCAGGATCGCCAAACCCAGGAAGTTTGCCAGACAACTCAGTACCGTGACCGCCCATTCCGGCATTCCCTTGATTCGGTTGCCACCCTCAACAACCAGAGAGTTGACCAAATAGAAAGCCATGAACGCAGGGAGATAGGCCAGCCAATACATTACCTTATTAGCATTGAATGTACGCATAGCAATGAGCCAGAAACGGAAGTCTGTGACAAAGAAGAAGTCTGCAATAAAGACAAAGCCATAGGCAGCCAGGAACGTCACAAAGGCCAGCAGCAAGCTCTTAAAGAAGTTGGGTGCGCTGGTTTTGTAACCCCAGCCTTCGGCAGACATTCCGTACTTCCGGCTGAACAGGAAATAAGACAGCAGGAATACGGCCAGAATACAGGCAGATGCAACCAGCGCCCAGGCGGCAATCTCCGTTGTTGTACCTTCGCCAAACCACTTTGTAACCGTCATAGGTGCAAAGGACTGCTTGCCAACCCAGTAGTGCATAACCGGCATGGCAAGTGCCGCCGGAAGCAGCATATTCAGCACGTAACCTACCCAATAGACCCAGCGCTTTTTCGGTGTATCCAGTGCGGGTGCCTCCGGAAGAACTTTATTTCCTCGTTTCAGTGTAGAGAAGAAGGGAACCGCATCCATAATCCAGGAAGCGAACTGGAACAGGAACAACAGAATACCCGCAAGCCCAAGGCCATTGAGCAACTGCTTGCCGAGCCAAACCTGATTACTGGGGTCAATGTAGCTGTAGCCATCCGGCACACCCAAGCAGGTGTAGAAGAATTCCGTTACATCACGAGAAGTATTGGAAGAGAATGTATTCTGCGGATGAATCTCAGGGTTCTGATAGTAAACACGGTAGCACTCCTTACCGTTAATCTCCCCCTTATAATATTTGCCCTCCTGAACAGGACCCTCCGCTGTAGGGTCTACCTGGTGGATAAAGTCCAGCGCCGCCTGGCTTTCCAGAATATGGGCAGGATCATTGCCCGCATCGGGCTGACGGAAGAAATATTCGTCGTATTTGCCGGCAATAACGCCCCAATCAGAATCCGCGTAAACTGGCTCTTCAATCCCCTCAAAGGTATAGGGGACATACTCCGGGTCATAACCAATTTCCAGACATGCCTTGATCTTGTTGACCCCCAAATCTCGGGCCTCCTGTTCCACATAATACTTTAGCGTGGTTGTGGTGATGGCAGCGCCCATGGAATGGCCGCAGATACCAATTTTGTCCATGTCAATGCAATCCAGGTTGTTGCAAGCGTATTCCAGCAGATAGCGCATATTGGCAAAGTTCATAGATGGGGCAACAAAGCCTCTTGGCGTAGAACTGCCATGTCCAAAGGCGTCTCCGGAGATTACAATAAAGCCCCGGCGCGCTAACTCCACCATATTCATGTCCTGCATCTGCAGGTTGTGCTGACTGCCATGCTGTACGATTACCAGAGGCAGCTTATGATCTGCGCTGGCCTGCTCGGGAATGTACATCTGCGCATACAGCTCCGCACCATCAGCAACCACCAGATTCACTTTGTGAATTTTTACTTTCCCGCCATCACTTTGCACCAAATTGGATCCAATCATACTCACGAGGATCATAGCGACCGCAATGATCAGCCAAAATCGTTTGGGCAGCTTACTCTCTTTCATGTTGTTATCTCCTTTAGTTCTTTCTATCTGTGATACGGCGTCGCGATCACCGTACAACATACATGGACATTGATTATTTCGCCCTGTCTTTCTTTTTGTCTCACATTGGCGTTTTTCATAAATACAGCTTGTCTTTATCTATTCTTTGTGTTAATATTACACCACTGCTTCATGATTTAAAAGTCTTTCTTTTTTCTGTTATAGACATTTATTGACTTATTAAGGAGACCTCTCTAATGTTAGCAAAATTTGAGAAACGAGCGTATGCAGGCAATGAGCACGTTTGGGTAGGCAAATACAGGAACTTACACAACATCTCACATTGGCACATGGAACATGAATTAATAGCATGCCGTGAGGGAAGTGCTCAGGTTATGCTGGATGATACCATGTTCAACATTACCCAGCACCAATGTATCTTCTGTCATAGTGGCCGCGTTCATTACATCAGCGCAAGCCCGGACAGTCTTCTACTCGTCTGCCTGTTCAATGAGAAGTTGTATGATTCCATCACCTCCCCCTTCGCATTAGAAAACCCAGTGTTTGAGGACCGGTATGGCATTCTTCCAAAGCTGTCTGAAATAAGACATGAACTCCAGAATCAGCCTATCTTCTTCGAATGCCGTACAGAAGCCATGATAGGAGAAATTTTAGTTGACGTCTTTCGAGGAGAACCATTAAGGGAAGCTCAGTGGCAATTCAGTGACGTAATAACCCGCTATAAGCAATTGCTGAACCATATTGATCTGGAATATGAACACATCACATATCAGAATGCCGTACAATTTATGAATATGTCTGATGCTTATTTCTCCCGCTATTTCAAGCGGCAGGCTGGCATGACCTTTTCACAATATCTAAACGTAGTACGCATTGAAAAGGCTGTACAGCTGCTTGACAGCGCCCCGACTATGAAAATTACAGATGTCATGCTGCGCTGTGGATTTAATACAATTCGCAGTTTCAACCGTGTCTTTAGAGAAGTCACTGGCTTTACCCCCACTACGCTGCCTGCCGGCTATGTGCTCAACACTCGCTCTGTACCCACCATTCAAGGCAGTTTTGACCCCACATTGTCTGATGCGGAATTGCTGAATGAATAAAGGAAAAGGAGGCTGTTAAATCCGCCAATAGCGGATTTAACAGCCTTCAACACTTTGCACTATCCCAGACTCAGGAAATCCTCCGGGTTCATGGGCATATCCTGATAGGTGACGGAGAAGTGGACATGGGGGCCAAGGGCGGTTTCTGCCAGGGCGGTTGTCCCGACTTCGCCGATCTGCTCTCCCAGCTCCACCGTCTCCCCCACTGCCAGCTCCGGCATCTGGGCAAGGCCCGAATAGGTGGTCTCATAGCCGCCGCTGTGGCGCAGCACCAGGGTGCAGCCCATGAGATCATCCTCCTTCACCGCCGTCACGGTCCCGTCGGCTGCCGCCAGGACGGGGGTTCCCGCCTCCGCGCCGTAGTCCACGCCATTGTGCACCCGCCAGTCCCGGGTGGTCTCATTGTAGCTCAGCGCGTCCATGGAGTAGACGGCAGCCTCGCTGCCCTGAACCGGCAGGCCGGTTTTCAATGGCTTCGAGGGGACCGTCGCCTGGGTCTGGGGCGGCTGGGTTTCCGCCCGGCTGGGGGCGGTTCCCTTTGTTTCCGGCTGCTCCGTGGCCGCCGCAGTGGTTTCACTGGCCCGGAGCACCACCTCCTGGGTTTCCAGCAGGGAGACCTGCTCCACCTTCTTTTGATTGTTCCGGTACACATAGCCCGTGATCCCGATAGCTGCCGCACACAGGACCAGGGCTATGTAGTAGCCCTTTCCTCCGATTCCGAAGGTTTTGTTATTGCGCATTTTTCAGCACCTCCGAGGCTGAGTATAGCCAGGTTTTCCCGTGTTTAATCAGGAGAGCTGAAAAATCCTTAACCTTCCTCATCGGGGAAGGTTGGGAGAAAAAGCTTCCCCTCCGGGCGGTGCGTCGCGCAGCGAATTGAATCCAAGTATAGCTGCCGGTGGCAGCTATACCATAAAAAGTGGAGCTGGCAGGGCGCAGCCCTGACTGAGGAGGGGCGTAATGAACGGGAGCAGTGGAAAAAAACGCAACATACGAACCGCTCACTCCCGCAACGCCCCTCTTCCACCGCTGCGGCGGTCCCCCTTCCCCGCTGGGGAAGGTTAGGAGAAATTGATACCTAAACTTTACGTTTTCCCATGAAAATTTTATTGACAACCGGGAAAAATGCGATATAGTTATACTGTCGTTTTTCGGCATATTTTTGATAAAAAGAAACGGGGGAGGATAATGTCCAAGGAACTCATCAGGCTCCGGGATCTTACCATGGAGTTCGACGGGGAACGCATTCTCGACGGCATCAATCTTTACATCAACGATCACGAATTTTTAACCCTGCTAGGCCCCTCCGGCTGCGGCAAAACCACCACACTGCGGATCATCGGCGGCTTTCTAACGCCCACATCCGGCACGGTGACATTTGATGGGAAAACGATCAATGATGTACCGCCCTATAAGCGGCAGATCAATACGGTATTTCAGCGATATGCGTTGTTCCCGCACTTAGACGTTTATGATAACGTGGCATTCGGTCTTAAAATCAACAAGGTTCCCAAAGCGGAAATAGACCAGCGGGTGCGGGAAATGCTGGAAATCGTCAGTCTCAAGGGTTATGAAAACCGGCGAATCGACGCCCTGTCCGGCGGCCAGCAGCAGCGTGTGGCCATTGCCCGCGCCCTGGTGAACCGCCCCAAGGTACTGCTTCTGGACGAGCCTCTGGGTGCTTTGGACCTGCGGCTGCGCAAGGACATGCAGAATGAGCTGAAGCGCATCCAGCAGGCCATGGGCATTACCTTTATTTACGTGACCCACGACCAGGAAGAGGCGCTGTCCATGTCCGACACCATCGTTGTCATGGACAAGGGCCGCATCCAGCAGATCGGCAGGCCCGAGGATATCTACAACGAGCCCAAGAATGCCTTTGTGGCAGACTTCATCGGCGAAAGCAATATCCTCGACGGCGTGATGCTGGAGGACTACCGGGTGCAGTTCTTTGGCCGGACCTTTGTGTGCGTAGACAAGGGCTTTGAGAAGAACGAGCCCGTGGACGTGGTCATCCGCCCCGAGGATATTGATATTGTGCAGGCTTCCGAGGGCCATCTGGTGGGAACCGTCACCGGCATCACCTTCAAGGGCCTGAACTATGACATCATCGTGGAGTTCAAGGGCTTCAAGTGGCTGATCCAGACCACGGATTACCACGCCGTCGGCTCCACCATCGGCATTCGGTTGAACCCGGAGGATATTCACATCATGCATAAGAGTGAATACTCCGGCATGTTTGGCGACTACAGCTCCTACTCCGCCGAGTATGACGAGCTGACGGAGGATGCCGGGAATGAAGAAGACTAAATCTCTGCTGCTGAGCACCCCATACCTCGTCTGGATGGTGGTGTTTACCCTGATTCCCCTGGGCGTGGTTGCCTACTACGCCCTGACAGACCCCGCCACCGGGGCCTTCTCCCTGGGCAATGTGAAGAGCCTGGGCATGTATCTGCCCGTTCTGTGGAAATCCATCGGGTATTCCCTGGTGTCCGCCTTTATCTGCCTGCTGCTGGGCTATCCCGTGGCCTACTATATCGCCCACAGAAGCCCCACGGCCCAGAAGTTCCTGTATATGCTGGTGATGCTGCCCATGTGCATGAGCTTTCTGCTGCGCACCCTGGCCTGGGTGGGCCTGCTGCAGGATACGGGCATTATCAACACCCTGCTTTCCAAGCTGGGCCTGCCCCGGCTGACCCTGATCCGTACCCCCGGTGCGGTGGTTCTCGGCATGGTGTATAACTATCTGCCCTATATGATCCTGCCCCTGTACGCCACGATTCTGAAAATCGACAAGCGGCTCATTGAGGCGGCAGAGGACCTGGGCTGCACCCCTGCCCAGACCTTCGGCAAGGTGGTCCTGCCCCTGAGTATGCCGGGCATTCTCTCCGGCATGACCATGGTGTTCGTGCCCGCTGTGTCCACCTTCTACATTTCCCAGAAGCTGGGCGGCACCGACACGGTGCTCATCGGCGACGTCATCGAGCGGCAGTTCAAGCAGGGCAACAACCCCAACCTGGGCGCGGCCCTGAGCCTGGTGCTGATGGTGCTGGTGTTCGTATGCACCGGCATTATGAACCGCTTCGGCGGTGACGAGGCGGAAGGAGGCGTGGTGGTATGAAACGAACCAACAGGATCATGACCGTCCTGATCTTCATCTTCCTGTATATCCCCATGGTTGTGCTGATCGTGGCCTCCTTCAACACCGGCAAGGACATTACGGAATTCCAGGGCTTCACCCTGCGGCAGTATGAGCGGCTTTTCCAGGACCGGAGCCTGTTAAAGCTGCTGGGCAACTCCCTGCTGGTGTCCATCCTCGCCAGCCTCATCGCCACAATTTTCGGTACGATTTCCGCCGTGGGCATTCACAACCTGAACCCCAAAATGCGCAAGGCGGCCATGGCCCTGACGGATATCCCCATGACCAACCCGGATATTGTTACCGGTGTGTCCCTGAGCCTGCTGTTCGTCTTTGTAGGCACGAAGATGCTGGGCCAGCGAAACAGCCTGACCTTCTGGACGCTGCTCATTGCCCATGTGACCTTCAATCTGCCCTACGTGATTTTAAACGTCATGCCCAAGCTCAAGCAGATGGACACCTCTCTGACGGACGCGGCCATGGACCTGGGCTGCACCCCCTGGCAGGCCTTCTTCCGGGTGACCCTCCACGAGATCATGCCCGGCGTGGTGTCCGGTGCCATCATGGCCTTTACCATGAGCCTGGATGACTTCGTCATCAGCTATTTCGTCACCGGTCTGGATTTTGTAACACTGCCTGTGGAAATCTATTCCTACACGAAAAAGCCCATTCAGCCCAAGATCTACGCCATGTTCACATTGCTGTTCCTGCTGATCTTCGTGCTGATGACCGCCATGAACCTCATGCAGCTCTTTGCGGACCGCAAAAAAATCGCCGACCGGAAGGGGCATTAAAGGGCTGCTGCCTGGAAATACGGTTTATTTGGGACCGAAAAGCGAGCATATCCGGAGTCCGCAGGACTTAATTGACAATTGACAATTGACAATTGTCAGTTGACAATTAAGGAATTTCCTTCGGAAATAAAAATTTTCAAATTGTCCCGTGAGGGACACAATAATTGTCAATTGTTCATTGTCAATTGTCAATTCATTTTCCCCGCAAACCCATTCTAATGATTATGCTTTCATCTAAGGAGAGAAAAAAATGAAAAAAGTAATTTCCGTCTTCCTTGTCCTTGCCACCCTGGTCTGCCTGTGCGCAGGCTGCGGGAAGAGCAGCGAAAAGACCACCATCTACGTCTACAACTGGGGCCAGTACATCTCCGAGGGAGACGATGGCTCCATCGATGTGATCGCAGAGTTCGAGAAGAAGTACCCCAACATCAAGGTTCAGTACTCCACCTTCGATTCCAACGAGACCATGTATGCCAAGCTGAAAAACGGCGGCATCACCGTGGACGTGGTCATCCCCTCCGACTATATGATCGGCCGGATGCGCCAGGAGGGTATGCTTCAGGAGCTGAACTACGACAATATCCCCAACGCCCAGTATATTGACGCCAGCTATCGCGGCATGGCCTTTGACCCGGAGGACAAGTTCTCCGTGCCCTATACCTGGGGCACCACCGGCATCATCTACAACAGCAAGTACGTGGACGAGGCCGATGTCACCGGCTGGGAGCTGCTGTGGAATGAGAAGTACGCCGGGAAGATCCTGATGTTCGACAACTCCCGGGATGCCTTCGGCATTGCCGAGTATCTGCTGGGCTACTCCGTGAACTCCACCGACTCCGCCGAGCTTCAGGCCTGCGCCGACAAGCTGGCCGAGCAGAAGCCTGTTGTGCAGCAGTACGTCATGGACCAGATCTTCGACGCCATGGAGAACGAGGAGGCCTGGATCGCCCCCTACTACGCCGGCGACTACCTGACCATGGTGGAGGAGAACCCGGACCTCCGGTTCTTCCGCCCCGAGGACCAGGGCTACAACATCTTTGTAGACGGCATCTGCATCCCCACCTGCGCCAAGGAGAAGGAAGCCGCCGAGACCTTCATCAACTTCCTGATCGACCCCGAGATCTGCGCCCAGAACCTGGATTTCCTGGGCTACTCCGTGCCGGAAACCGAGGCCAAGCAGTACCTGGATGCCGAATTGGTTGCCAATGAAGTGGCCTATCCCAGTGAGGAGCAGCTGCGCAACGCCACCTCCTTCGACTTCCTGCCCGAGGAAACCTCCCGGGAGATGGAGAGCCTGTTCATGACCGTGCGGAACGGCTAAGGCACTTTCCAAACAGAACACAAGGCCCCGACGGTGCACGCCATCGGGGCCTTGACTTTTTCTTGCTGCCGGTCTATAATAAGCGTACAAGGAGATGCCCGCTGCAAACAGGCACCTCCCCGTGGTGGAAACCCGACGGTTGCCACACTACATATGGCTTACAGCACCGAGAGATTAACCCTCAGCACATGAGCCGTCTGCTAGCGACAGACGGCTCACTTCTTTTTATCGTGCAGATACAGCACGAGAGACACAATGCTGGCAATGGAGCCCAAGGCCCCAAGGACAGACAGAATCATCTCAGAAATATGTATCGCCTCCCTCGGAAAGTATTCCCGCGAGAGCTTCCTACATCCCTCCATTCCGCTCAACACGGGATGGCAGGCAACCGTCTTTTACCGCACACCGTCTACAAAGGAGGAAAAAACTCGACTTGGACGGTGGGCTTCCACTTAAGCATTATTATACAGGATTCTGCCGATTTGTCAAACAAATTGGGCGCAAAGGACAGGGCAGCCATTTTACGGCTGCCCTGTCTATATTTTAGTTCAGATTTAGCTTTCTGGTGGTCAGAAAGTACATAATAAAGTATCCGCCAACGATGGTCACGGCGGACAGGACATTCATGGTCCCCATGACGCTGAGGGTTTTGTTCAGCGCGCCGTTGCCGACCAGAACTGTTACCTCGATGATTGTCCACACAAGGCTGATGCCGTAATAGACCAGAATTGCCATGAGAATGGGATGCTTCTTTGCGGCCATGCCGCCGATGGTCACGGCCAGCATCAGCATAATCAGCTGGCTCAGGGCTGTCAGGAACGCCGCCAGCGCCACCTCAGCCACCACGCCGCCGTAGGGCACAAATTCCAGCCACAGCTTCTCCAGCTCCTCCCAGAGCCGGGGCCAGAAGTCCGCCGGGGCCTCGTTCCAGGGAATGCCCAGAGCGCTGATCCCCAGTCCCAGCACACAGGCCACGGCCGTTGCCAGAAGCACCGCCAGGATTTCCAGAATGCTGGCCAGAATGGAGGACAGCATCAGCTGGTGGCCGTTTACCGGCAGGGTAAAGGTCAGGTAGCCCTCCTCGGTAAAACGGCTTCTGTAAAACCGCCAAAGGGCGTAGAAAATGCTGGCCGCCCAGGCCACGTTGATAACCATAATGGCCGCCACACAAAGAAGCGCCACAACAATCTCCACAGTTCCATGTACGTTCCAGCTGCGGGTCTCCGCCATGAACAGCCCGCAGCCAACAAACCCCAACACCAGAGCGGCAATCAGCACCGCCAGGCACAGAATTCCAACAACCCGGCGGCTGGCCCGCCACTCCGCTTTGATCAGTTTTCCAAACATCTGAATACCTCCCGGAACAGTTCATCCAAAGACTTGCCTGTCTCCTCCCGGGTCTCGTCGGTATTGCCCTGACGAATGACCTTTCCCTGAGACAGGAACACAAATTCATCCAGCACCCGCTCCACATCCGCGATCAGGTGAGTGGAGATGAGCACCGTGGCGCTGGGGTCATAGTTGGTGATAATGGTGCTGAGAATGTAGTCCCGGGCCGCCGGGTCTACCCCGCCGATGGGCTCATCCAGCAGATAGAGCCTTGCCCGCCGGGACATGACCAGCACCAGCTGGACCTTCTCCTGATTGCCCTTGGAGAGGGTCTTTAATTTTGCGTTGGGGTCGATGTGCAGGACAGACAGCATTTCTTCTGCCCGGGTACGGTCAAAATCGGCGTAAAAATCCTGGAAGAAGTCCAGAATTTCGCAGATGCGCTGCTGCCTGTTCAGATAGGTCTTATCCGGCAGGTAGGAGACGACCGCCTTGGTCTCCGGGCCGATTTTCCGGCCGCAGACGGTGACCTCCCCGGCGCTGGGGGTCAGCAGCCCCGCCGCGATTTTCAAAAAGGTGGTCTTGCCGCTGCCGTTGGGGCCGAGCAGGCCCACGATCTTTCCCTGGGGCAGCTCCAGCTCCAGGCCGTCCAGCGCCCGGGTGCCGCCGTAGTTCTTCACAAGGCCGGTGGCCTTTAATACTGCGTTTTCCATATTACTTCTCCTCTTCCTTCACATGAAGCATGATCTCCGCCGCCTGGGCAGGGGTAATGCCAAACACCTTGAATTTCTCCACGCACTCCCGCGCCAGGTCCTCCAGGGCCTGCTGCCGCATTGCCTCCAAAATCTTCTCCTCCTTTGTCACCGTTCGTCCGCTGGTGCCGCCGCCAATGAGCAGGCCTTCCCGCTCCAGCTCCGTCAGCGCCCGCTGCATGGTATTGGGATTCACCTGGGCCTGCATGGCCAGCTCCCGCACCGATGGCACCCGCCCCCCGGGGGGAAGCTCCCCCCCCAGGACCGCACCCCGGATATTCTCCATGATCTGCTGGTACACCGGCCTGTCGCCGGAAAATTTCCAATTCACATCTCGCACCTCCTGTGCTGCTGTATTAGTGTATTCATACAATAGCACAATAGTACAGGATTGTCAAGGGGGAATTCGGTAATTTTTATACCGGTGCCAAACATTCTTTCCCGCGGCACCTTTTTGTCTGTCCTTGGGGCTTTGGGCTCTATTGCCGGTATCGTGTCTCTCGTACTGTACTTGTACGATAAAAAGAAGTGAGCCGTCTGCTGCAATCAGACGACTCACGGCTCTAAGTGCTTTGCGCTTAACGTTGTAGGCGTTATGTAGTGGCAACCGTCGGGTTTCCACCACGGGGAGGTGCCTGTTACCAGCGGGCATCTCCTTGTTTATATATTATAGACCGGCCCCGCCAAAATGTCAAGTGCACATGGTCAGTGACAGGGCACGGCTATTTTTACGGTAAAATACGTTATTTTCTCTTTTTCAGCATGGTCTCATGCATGATGACCATCAGGGCCAGTACGGCCAGCAGATAGGAGGGAAACAGGGCCATGGTGGTCTTCCCCGCGAGCCAGCCGAAGAGCGGGGGCATGAGGCAGTTGCCGATGTAGGCACTGGCCATCTCCACGCCGATAACGGCCTGGGACTTGTCCGCGCCGAAGTGGGCCGGGGTGGAATGGATGACGCTGGGGTAGATGGGGGCACAGCCCAGGCCGATGAAAATCAGCCCCGCCAGAGCGGCGCTCTCCCCCACCGGCAGCAGCAGGGCTGCAAGGCCCAGGGCGATGATTCCCTGCCCCATGCGAATCATCTGGGTGTCCGTCCACTTGGCCGCCAGGATGCCGCAGACGGCTCTGCCCAGGGTAATGCCGATGTAGAAGAGGCTGGCAAATCCGGCGGCCGTCTCCGGGGCCACCCCCTTGTGGAGCACCAGATAGCTGCTGGCCCACAGGCCGGTGGTCTGCTCCAGAGCGCAGTAGCAGAAGAATGCAATCAGGATTTCCTTTGCGCCGGGAAGCCCCAGTATTTTGCCAAGGCCCAGCACCTCGCCGCCTTTCTCCTCCTGGGCGCCCTCCCCTGCCCCGGTCTTCCACAGAGGCAGGCTCAGGAAAATCAGGCAGGTGAGCACCAGCTGAATCAGGCTGATGATCCGGTAGCCCATGGGCCACCCGGCGCCGCCGGACAGGGCAGCGCCCATGATATAGGGGCCAACGGAGGCCCCCACGCCCCACATGCAGTGGAGCCAGCTCATATGGCGGCTGGAGAAATGGAGGGCCACATAGTTATTGAGGGCCGCATCCACGCTTCCGGCGCCCAGGCCATAGGGCACCGCCCACAGGCACAGCATCCAGAACTGCCCGCTGATTGAAAATCCGAAAAGGGCCAGAGCGGTCATGGCCACGCTGATGGCCGTCACCCGCCCCGCCCCCAGGCGGCGGGTCAGCCGGTCGCTGAGCAGGCTGGAAATGACGGTACCGCCGGAAACAATGCAGAAAATAATGCCGGAATAGGAAACCGGCACCCCAAAGCCCTGGTACATAGACGGCCAGGCCGCCCCCAGCAGGGAATCCGGCAGGCCTAAGCTGATAAAGGCGGCGTAGATTACCGCCAGAAGCAAATGAATCATCCTGAATGCCTCCTGTGTGTTTGACACCATCCTATCACAAAGCTTTTCAAAAAGCTATCCCAATTGCAGGAATCTACAAGAATCGTTCAAAAGCCTCAATTTGTCTGCCCTGGGTAAAATCCGTTTTTTCAGTATTCAAGGGAAATTCTCCTTTCCGACATGGCTGTATAGAGCTTTTGGACGGTGCGAATCGTGCAGGCCACGTCTTCATCCGGGACATCCTCCAGCAGCGGGGCAAGCTGGGCAAAAACCTGGCCGTTGAAGGTCCCGGACAGGCGCTTGCCCGATTCGGTGACGGTGAGGTACGTAACACGTCCGTCATCCGGAGAGGTCTTCTTTTCCAGGTACCCACGCTGCTCCATCTCCTTGACGGTGCGGGTCACTCCGGGGCGGGGAATGTTCAGTGCATCGCTGATGTCGGACACCTTCACCCGGACACCCTGCCTCTCCAGGCGTTCGATGGTATCGAGATAGTGGATATAGGACGAGCTGACCCCCTTGGGCAGCTCCGGAAGCAGCTCCCGCGCCCGCTTGGCCTGATAGCAGGCATCCAGGAGCGCCTTGATGTTTTCGACTGTCATTTGGTTTTCTCCTTATAGTTACCTTTGATAATTATCGTTGGTAATTATACAGGGGCATTCCAGATTTGTCAAGACGGAAAGATTCCCCTACAGGGGAGCCTTAGAACGCGCATATTTCCAACCACTCTCTCCCGCAAGACCCCTCATCCACCGCTGCGGCGGTCCCCCTTCCCCGTGGGGGAAGGTTGGGAAAAAAGCTTCCCCATCGGGCGGTGCGTCGCGCAGCGAATCTGATTTTCCATAACTGCCGGTGACGGCGATCCCGGTACCCGCTGCGGTCTCCTTCTGAGTAACTATTTTTCAACCATAGTATAGCACATTTGTTCGATTTTGTCAAGTGGCGACCGGGGCGCAGGAGCTTCCCCTCCGGGGGAGCTGGCTCGCGTCAGCGAGACTGAGGAGGGGCGTAACGGGCGGGAGTGGTTGCTAGAAGGTGCAGTCAAGGCGCCCCTGAAAGGGGAGCCTTAGAACGCACATATTTCCAACCGGTCACTTCCGCAGCGCCCCTCATCCGTCTCGCCTGCGGCGAGCCACCTTCCCCGTAGGGGAAGGTTAGGGGAAAAGTTTCACCGCCGCTGCGGCTGTCCCCCTTCCCCGTTGGGGAAGGTTGGGACGGTCCTCCGGGGGCCGCCCTCAAAGGCGGCTCCCCGGGGGTTCTATCTTCCAGCTTCTACAGAAGCATCTACCCCGTTAGGGGTATCTGCTTCTACTTCTCTGGCATCCGGTGGCATTCGGTGGCATCCACTGGCATTCGGTGGCATTCGGTGGCATCCACTGGCATCCACCGGCTGCCGCCGGTATCCGGCGGCAGCTCTTCCCCGACGGGGCAGGGCAGAAAAAAGCAGAGGCCCGGAAGCCTCTGCTTTTGGGAAGTATTTTCTTATGCCTTGGGCTTGCGGACGTAGCAGTACCACATGAGCAGGGCTACGGAGCAGCCGCCGACGATGTTGCCCAATGTTACGGGCAGCATATTGCCCAGGAAGTAGTGCCCCCAGGTCAGCGCCTCAAAGGCTGCGCCCTCGGCATAGAACTGCTTGCCGAACAGGCCCAGCATGCAATAGGTCATGTCCGCAATGGAGTGGTTGAAGCCGCAGGTGACGAAGAAACACACGGGAATCCAGGCACCGATGACCCGGCTGAACCCATCCTTTCCGGCCAGGCTCATGAGCACGCCCAGGGTCACCAGAATGTTGCACAGCACGCCCATGAAGAAGGCATTCTGGAAGGGCATGGTCATCTTGCCCTGGGCCACCTTCATGGAGGCGATGGCCAAGGCATTGGCGGTGTCGCCGTTGGCGGCGTTCAGCCAGCCGAAGCGGGCACAGACAAAGCTCAAAAGCATGGAGCCCAGGAAATTGCCGATGTAGACAAGAATCCAGTTTCGCAGCATCCCGGCAGCGGTTGCCTTCTTATCCAGCACGGAAATGAGGATCAAGGTATTGCCGGTAAACAGCTCTGCACCGGTGAGGATCACCGTGCCCAGGCCGAAGGCGAAGAGGATACCGGAGATCATCCGGACGGTGGAATTGCCCACCACGGTATAGGTGGCCATATTGGTCACCACAGAGGGAACACCAATGAGGAAGCCTGCCAGAATTCCCAGCAGCAGCATTTTGGCAGTGGGGATCTTGGTCTTCCCCGCACCGGCTGCGGAATAGTTATTGGCGGCTTCCGCCATGGTAAAGAGGTTCATAGAAATCGTCCTTTCCGATTTGAATCAGGAACGCTTTTCTGCTGCCTCCACAACGTGCTTCATCAGGACGGAGGTGGTGACACTTCCAACACCGCCGGGGACAGGGGTAATGGCATCCACAATGGGCTCTACCTCGGAGAAACAGGCGTCGCCCGCAATGCCGCCCAGGCCGCCCTTGGCATTGGGCTTGTTGGCGTCCCAGTTGATGGAAACATCGATGACCACCTGGCCGGGCCGGACATAATCCTTGGTCAGGGAGTTCAGCACACCGGCGGCGGAGACGATGATGTCCGCATTCTTGCAGATTTCGGCGGTATTGACGGTCTTGGTATGGCAGACGGTGACGGTGGCATTCTTGCCCATGAGCATCATGGCTGCGGGCTTGCCCACCACCAGGCTGCGGCCGATGACAGCGGCATTCTTGCCCTTGCAGTCGATGCCGTAATAGTCCAGGATCTCCATGCAGGCGGCGGGGGTGCAGGGGGCGTAGCCCAGGTCCAGGCCCTCGAACACACCGGCATTGGACATATGGGTCATGCAGTCCACATCCTTCTTGGGATCAAGCCGGTTGCAGATCTCGTTCTGGTCCGCCTTCAGGTGTTTGGGCAGGGGCCGGAACATGAGCACGCCGTGGATGGAATCGTCGGCGTTGACCTGATCGATGACGGCCAGGACATCCTCCTTGGAAGCGTCCTCGGGCAGCTCGAACTTCTTGACCTCCACGCCCACCAGCTCGGCCCGCTTCACAGCGCCCTTTTCATAGCTCAGGTCGCTGGGGTTGGCGCCCACACGGATAATGCCCAGGGTGGGGACGGTGCCCTTTTCGCGCAGGGCGGCGGTACGGGTCTGCAGGGATGCATTCAGTGCATCGGTAACTTCTTTGCCAAGTAACAGTTTTGCCATAGGGAATTCCTCCTAAGTAAGATTCTTTATTGACCGAAGAGCGATTTGACGCTACCAAAGATTTCATCCGCCTTGGGGACATAGGCATTCAGCATGCCGTTGGCCTTGTCGTTCATGGCCTGGGCGGTCTCCCGGTTTTTCAGGCTCTTGGTGTTGATGAACACATTCAGCGACGCAGCCTGGAGCGCTGCCTTGCAGCACACGGCGGCGCAGCCGGCATCGGACACAGCCAGACGGCTGCCCTTGGCGGCGAAAACGGCAACGCAATCCAGGGCCTGGCAGCACAGCTCCATGATGTGCATGGGCACGGCGCAGGCGGTGACGGTGGCCTCCTCCAGGATGGTGTCCCGGTTGGGGTCGTCCTTGGGAATGCCGTAGGCCTTGGCCAGGGGCACGAAGCCCTTGTCGTCGGCCTCCACCTGGTCCAAAAGCTCCTTCTGCAGTTCGTCACAACGCTTTTTCAGGGCGATGATCTCCTCCTGCACATCGGCATACTTCTTCTTGCCCAGGGTGAGGGAGCCCACCATGTTGCCAAGGGCCGTGCCGATGGCGCCCACCAGGGCAGCAGCGCCGCCGCCGCCGGGGGCCGGGGCATCGGAGGCCAGGACCTCCACAAATTTCCGGCAGGATTCCATTGTCATATCCATAAGGGAATTCTCCTTTGTCGTTAATAAATCGAAAATACCGCAATGTAAGAAAACGCAGGCGCAATTCGCCCACGCCGGAATACACGAAGGAAGCTCTGGCTTGATCGGCAAGGGCTGACAGCGGGAGATTTTTCATCGGGTGACGGTTTCCCAAAGCGGAGGAATACTTTGTGTATTTCCCGCTTTGGGAACCGCACAGCCGGTGGAAAAGATCCGCTGCTCAGCCGCAGACGATCAAGTCAGAGTTTCCGCAGAATTAGAACAGGCCGGAGATCTTGCCGTCCTCGTCCACGTCGATGCGCTCGGCGGCGGGGACCTTGGGCAGGCCGGGCATGGTCATGATCTCACCGGTCAGGGCTACCAGGAAGCCTGCACCGGCAGAGACCTTCACGTTGCGCACGGTCACGGTGAAACCGGTGGGTGCGCCCAGCTTGGTCTGGTCGTCGCTGAAGGAATACTGGGTCTTGGCCATGCAGATGGGCATCTTGTCGTAGCCCAGCTCGGTCAGGGTCTTGATCTGCTTCTCGGCATTGGCAGTGAAGGTCACGCCGTCGCCATGGTAGATCTTCTTGACAATGGCCTCGATCTTGTCCTTGATGGGAGCGTCCACATCATAGCTGAAGGTGAAGTCGTTGGGCTGGTCGCACAGGCGGATGACCTCCTTGCCCAGCTCGATGCCGCCTTCGCCGCCCTTGCCCCAAACCTCGGACAGAGCAACGTTGACACCCAGAGCCTTGCACTTCTCCTCAACCAGCTTCAGCTCGGCCTCGGTATCCTGGGGGAAGCGGTTGATGGCAACCACGCAGGGCAGCTTGTAAACCTTGGTGATGTTCTCCACGTGCCGCAGCAGGTTGGGCAGGCCCTTCTCCAAAGCCTCCAGGTTCTCCTTGCCGGTCTCGGCCTTGGGAACGCCGCCGTTGTACTTGAGGGCGCGGACGGTGGCAACCAGCACCACGCAGCTGGGCTTCAGGCCAGCCATACGGCACTTGATGTCCAGGAACTTCTCAGCGCCCAGGTCAGCGCCGAAGCCTGCCTCGGTAATGGTGTAGTCGGACAGCTTCAGAGCGATCTTGGTCGCGGTGACGGAGTTGCAGCCGTGGGCGATGTTGGCGAAGGGGCCGCCGTGGACGAATGCGGGGGTGTGCTCCAGGGTCTGGACCAGGTTGGGCTTCAGAGCGTCCTTCAGCAGGGCAGCCATAGCGCCCTGGGCGTTCAGGTCACCGGCGGTGACGGGCTTGCCGTCCCGGGTGTAGGCAACCACCAGGCGGGCCAGTCTTGCCTTCAGATCGTTAATGTCGGAAGCCAGGCACAGCACGGCCATGACCTCGGAGGCGACGGTAATGTCGTAGCCGTCCTCACGGGGCATACCGTTGGTCTTGCCGCCCAGGCCGTCCACCACGAAGCGGAGCTGCCGGTCGTTCATGTCCACGCAGCGGCGCCATACGATCTGGCGGGGGTCGATATTCAGGGCGTTGCCCTGGTAAATGTGGTTATCCAGCATGGCGGCCAGCAGGTTGTTGGCAGCGCCGATGGCGTGGAAGTCACCGGTAAAGTGCAGGTTGATGTCCTCCATGGGGACAACCTGAGCGTAGCCGCCGCCGGCAGCGCCGCCCTTAACGCCAAACACAGGTCCCAGAGAGGGCTCACGCAGGGCAACCAGAACGTTCTTGCCCAGCTTGCGCATACCGTCGGCCAGACCGACAGTGGTGGTGGTCTTGCCTTCGCCGGCAGGGGTGGGGTTGATGGCGGTGACCAGGATCAGCTTGCCATTGGGCTTGTCGGCCATGTCCTTGAGGATCTTGTAGTCCACCTTTGCCTTGTACTTGCCGTACTGCTCCAGGTACTTCTCGTCCACACCGGCGGTCTTTGCGATCTCGGTAATGGGCTCCATGACGGTTTCCTGTGCGATTTCGATGTCAGTTTTGAATGCCATAGTTATCAATCTCCTTGTATTGTGTAATCGGCTCCCTTGCCGTGAGTTTGGCTCGGGTGCATACAGGACTTATGCGGGTCACCGTGAGTCTGGGTCGCCGCACGTTTCTATCGGTACTTTCGTACCGATAGAAGAATACCACTTTTCCAAACCGCTGTCAATAGCCCCCGGGAAAATTCATAATTTATGACAATTTTAACAAAGCAAAGGGAAGGAATCGCGCCTGAAGTTGTGCAAAATTTCATGCGTTTTTTATCGATAGAAACGTCCCAAAAAGCTTCCCCTCCGGGCGGTGCGTCGTGCAGCGAATCTAATCTGGCATAGCTGCCGGTGGCAGCTATACCATAAAAAGTGGAGCTGGCTCGCGTCAGCGAGACTGAGGAGGGGCGTTTTTAGCGAGAGCAGTTGGAAATTGCGCACCGCTCTCGCATCCAACGCCCCTCTTCCACCGCCGCTTGCGCGGCGGTCCCCCTTCCCCGGAGGGGAAGGTTGGAGAAAAAGCTTTCTTCGGGGGGCGGTCAGGGCGACAGGCTGCCGATCTGCCCTATGGCGTACAGCGGCAGATTCACAAGGCCGTCCTCTTTCCTGTAGTCTGCCATGGAAGTACGGATCGCAAGCTCCGGCGAGAACTTTTCCCGGTAGGTTTTCAGGCTTTTGGCCCTCAGATTCGTCTCTGCCTTGACTTCCAGGGGCATCACCCGTCCACCCGTATCGACCACAAAATCCACCTCGCAGCTGCCTCTGTCATTGGTGTAGTAGCACAGCTCCAGGTCTGCAAGGGTTTTCAGCTGCTGACAAACATATTGCTCCGAGAGTGCCCCCTTAAACTCCACAAAAAGGGCATTGCCATCCAGAAGTGTGCGCTGGTGCAGCCCCGTCATGCAGCCCAAAAGCCCAACATCCAGTACAAACAGCTTAAAGGCCTTCATGTCCTCATAGGCCCGCAGCGGAATTCCGGGGGCATTGACGCGGCTGACCCTGTGGACAAGTCCGCAGTCGCTGAGCCACAGCAGCGCCGTCTCGTAATCCTTCGCCCGCGCCCCCTCCCGGACAAGCCCATAGATGAATTTTTTGTTCTCCTTTGCCAGCTGTGCGGGGATACTGTTCCACAGCATCCGCAGTCTGGGAACCACCTCATTGGGTGCGTGCTTTGAAAAATCCTGCTCGTAGGCCGCAAGGATTCGTTTCTGGATCTGCCGGACCTCATTGAAATCCTGATTTTCCGCAAAGCTTTCCACGGCCTCAGGCATGCCGCCTACAAAATAATACTGCTTCAGCGCATCAGCATAGGTTTCCCGGAAGCTTGTGATCATCGAAAAATCCTGCTGATCCAGCAGCTCAGAAAACTGCTTCTTCCCGATTGCCATTAAGAACTCCTGAAAGGACAAAGGATACAGCTTTAAAAAATCCACCTTGCCCACCGGGAAGGATGTTCCCCGATGCAGCGCGATCCCCAGCAGGGAACCGGCGCACACGATGTGGTACTGCGGTGCGTCTTCACAAAAATATTTCAACGCGGCCAGCGCCCTGGGGACCTCCTGCACCTCATCAAAGATCAGCAGTGCATTTTCCGGGTCAATTTTCCGGCCTGCGTACAGCTCCAGCCCCAGGACCAGGCGCTTTGTATCCAGATCCGAAGCAAACAGCTCTGCCATTCTGGCATTGGAATCAAAATTGATATACACGGTATCCCCATAGGCCTGTCTGCCGAATTCCTTCATCAGCCAGGTCTTGCCCACCTGGCGGGCTCCCTCAATGATCAGGGGCTTGCGACGTCTGCTCTGCTTCCAGGCAAGCAGGTTTTCCATAGCCATTCGGTACATATTGCGCCTCCAGTTCCGTATTTCCGAAGGTATCATAGCACAGAATTACAAAAATTACAACGTAATTCTGTCGATATACTACACTTTTTACAACGAGTTTTTGTCACATTGCACCGCTGCGGCGGTCTCTACGGCGAGATTCTTAGGTTGACGGCATTGCCCAATGGGGAAGGAGGGATTAAGATTTTCTAAAGAATGGCCCCGGGTGCTTGACTGGAAAAAACAGGCGTTGTATAGTATCTGTATTAGTACGATTCATACAAGGAGGGACTGTATGCTGCATTTGGATTATCGGGACGTTCGGCCCCTGTATGCCCAGCTGACGGACAAAATCCGGCAGCAGATCTCCGGCGGTGTGCTGGTGCAGGGGGACAAGCTGCCCAGCGTCCGGGAGCTGGCTGTGGAGCTGTCCATCAACCCCAACACCATCCAGCGGGCCTATCGGCAGCTGGAAATGGAGGGCTGGATCGCCACCGTGCCCGGCAAGGGCTGCTTCGTCTGCGGGTGTCCTGCGGAAGACCCCCAGGAGGAGCTGAAATGCCTGAACACCCTGGAGGAAACCGTCCAAAGGCTTCTGGCCATGGGCTACACCCGGCAGGAGCTGATCCAGAAAATAGAGGAGGCTGACCCATGCTCGAAATGAAAGACGTGACCAAGACCTTTGGCTCTTTCAAGGCTCTGGACTGCCTGAGCCTGAACGTGCCCAAGGGGGCCGTATACGGCCTGGTCGGCCCCAACGGTGCGGGAAAAACCACCGCCATCCGCCACCTGACGGGGGTTTACCGGCCCGATTCCGGCTCCGTCACCTTAGAGGGCGCCCCCATTGACGAGAATCTGGCGGCAAAGGAGCGCATCTGCTGCGTGGCCGACGAGCCCTTCTATTTCCCCGGGGCCAGCCTGGAGGAGATGAAAAACTTCTACGCCGGCCTCTATCCCAAGTTTGACGGCAAACGCTTTGACGAATTGCAGGACGTCTTCCGGCTCCGGCGGAAGGCCCCTCTGCGGCGGTTCAGCAAGGGCATGCAGAAGCAGGCCTGCTTCCACCTGGCCCTGTGCACCCATGCCGATGTGCTCATTCTGGACGAGCCTGTGGACGGCCTCGACCCCGTCATGCGGCGGCAGGTCTGGAGCCTGCTTCTGGAGGATGTGACCCGCCGGGGCACCACCATTCTGGTATCCTCCCACAACCTGCGGGAGCTGGAGGACATCTGCGACCACGTGGGCATTATGCGCCACGGGAAAATGCTGGTGGAAAAGAGTCTGGCGGATATGCAGGGCTCCACGGTGAAGCTGCAAACGGTTGGCCCCGCCCCGGCCGGCCTGGAAATTCTCCACCACAGCCGCACCGGGCGGCTGAACACCTATATCATCCGGGGCACCATGGCCCGGGTGCAGGGGGCTGTGGAGCGGGAGAATCCCGCCTATTTCGATATCCTGCCCCTGTCCCTGGAGGAAATCTTTATCTATGAGCTGGGAGGTGCGGCACATGAAGCTGAAGGTCTGCTTCTGTAACAAAACCGTTCTGAAAACGGACATTACCCGCTTTGCCCCCGTGTGGGCTTCCTACCTGCTGGGCCTTGCCATGATGGTGCTGCTGCAATTCTCCGGCGGCAGCGATGACACCGCCAAGAACAGCATCGTGCACGATTTCAACCGGCTGTGCATGCTGGGGGTGGGCGTCAACGGCCTGTATGCCCTGGTGGTGGTGCAGGCCCTGTTCGGAGACCTGCTGAACCCCAGGCTGTGCAACGCCCTGCACGCCATGCCCGTGACCCGGGACGGCTACTACGGCGCGCACCTGATTGCGGGGGTGCTCTTTGCGGTGGTACCCAACTGCCTGGTGCTGCTGCCCACCTCCCTGCTGCTGCCCCGGCAGGTTGCCTCCGTGGCCCTGCTGACCCTGCTGGCATTGAGCCTGCAATACATCTTCTACCTGGGCACGGCCCTGACGGCGGTACAGCTGGCAGGCAACCGCGTCGGCATGGTGCTGATCTATGGCATTCTGAATTTCGCCACGGTGCTGCTGTACTGGTTTGTGGCCATGGTATTCATCCCTCTGATCTACGGCAAGGACATTTCCATCAGCTGGGTTGCCCGCATCTGCCCCACGGTTGCCATGTACGAGGGCAACTACTTTACTACCGTGGACCACAGCTACTATATCGGCGACACTTATCATTACGTCTTTGACGGCATCTCCATGGGGGATGTGTGGCTGAAGGCCACCGTCTGCGCCGGGCTGGGCGTTGTATGCATGGCCATTGCCCAGCTGCTCTACCGGAAGCGGCGGCTGGAAACCGCCGGGGACCTGGTGGCCTACTCCATTCTCTCCCCCTTCTTCCTGGCCCTGTACACTCTGACCGTGGCCGCCTTCCTGCACCTGGCCGTAAAGCAGCTGACCCAGGGGGCCATCTCCGAGTATTTCTTCCTGCCCCTAGGCCTCATTGCAGGCTATGTGACGGGCCTGATGCTGCTGCGGCGGACCAGCCGGGTATTCCGCTGGCGGCTGCTGGTGCCCCTGGGGGGCATTCTGGCGGTGTGCGCCCTGTGCGTTCTGAGCATTGCCACGGACGCATTCCACGTTATTCGCCGGGTGCCTGACGCACAGGATGTGCAAAGCGTGGTACTGGCCCCTGTTCAGATGTCCTACAGCAACGCTGCCCTGACCCTGACGGAGAAGGACGAAATTGAGGATATCCTGGCCTACCACCAGGGCGCGCTGCGGAACTGGCAGAAGCAGGTGGGCGACTGCCTGCTCCAGCGGGACGGGCACTGGTCTCCCGGGGACTACTACAACATCCAGCTGCGCTACACCCTGAAAAACGGCTCCACCTTCCAGCGGCGATACTTCCTGGAAAAGGAAAACCCCGCCTATGACCGACTGAAGCCCTACCTCTCCACCCCGGAGCTGTCCCTGGGCATGGACGAAAGCACCTTCCGGGCAGCCGTTGCAAACGCCACCTCCGGCGACTCCTATTTCTACGCCGTCGACGGCGGGGCCGTTGCCGACAAGGGCCGGAAATTCACCAATTTTGCGGGCCTTGCCAATGCAGTCCTGGCCGACTGCCAGGAGGGGAACCTGATGACCCTGGCCCTGCACACCCCCGCAGGCAGGGATGCGGATCTCGACTACAAAACCCAGGGCTGGCTGGGTATCCTCTACGACAACGAGGAGCAGTACCTGAGCATCAACCTGACCGACAAATGCACCCACACTCTCTACTGGATCTCCACCCACGGCACCGTCAGCAGCGCGGTGGGGTGAAAAGGCTCCCCTGCGAAAAAAGCTTCCCCTCCGGGGGAGCTGGCTCGCGTTAGCGAGACTGAGGAGGGGCGTGATGAGCGGGAGCGGTGGGTGAATACGCACAGCTCACTCCCGCAACGCCCCTCTTCCACCGCTGCGGCGGTCCCCCTTCCCCGGAGGGGAAGGTTTTGGGAATTCCACCGCTGCTGCGCTTCCCCTCCCCCGGAGGGGAAGCTTTTTCGCGCCCCTTGGGGGCGCTTTTTTGTTGACTTTCTCCCTGTTTCCACCTATAATAAATTGTTAATTGCGACAAAAACCCTTACTTACGGAGGATCACCATATGCGAATGCGGAAAATGAAGAATCTGGAGCCCAGAATGGAGCGGTGCGCGGCGCTGCGCATCCAGGCCCCGGAGGAGAAGAAGGGGCACTGGCGGGAATTGAAGCCGAAGTGCACCCAGCTCTGGGTAGAGGTAGGCTGCGGCAAGGGCAAATTCACCGCCGAAACCGCCCAGGCCAACCCCGATGTGCTGCTCATCGCCGTGGAGCGCTGCCGGGAGGCCATGGTGGTGGCCATGGAGAAGGCCCGGGACATGGGGCTGACCAACGTTTACTACATTGATATGGACGTGGCAGAGATCGAGAACATCTTCGCCCCCGGAGAAATCGACCGGCTGTTCATCAACTTCCCCGACCCCTGGCCCCGGAAGAAGAACGCCAAGCGCCGCCTGACCCACCGGGGCTTCCTGGACAAATACTGCCGGGTGGTCAGGGAGGGCGGCGAATTCCATTTTAAGACCGACAACGCCCCCCTGTTTGCCTTCTCCCTGGAGGAGTTCGCAGCCTGCGGCCTGGAAACCAAGAACGTCACCGACGACCTGCACAGGGACGGCCCCGTGGGCATTATGACGGGCTACGAGGAGAAGTTCTATACCCTGGGCACCCCCATCCACCGATGCGAGGTGGTGTGCAAGCCCTTTGTGCTGCCCAAGGAAGAAAAGAAGGAAGCGGCAAAGGAAGAGCCCCGGGAGGCGTGAGCATGGCCTATTTTGTTGACAAATGCGACGTGGCCGTCATCGGTGCGGGCCATGCAGGCATTGAGGCTGCCCTGGCCGCCGCCCGGCTGGGGCTGCACACCCTTCTCTTCACCATCAACCTGGACGCCGTGGGCAATATGCCCTGCAACCCCGCCATCGGCGGCACCGGCAAGGGCCACCTGGTCCGGGAGCTGGACGCTCTGGGGGGCGAAATGGGTCTGGCCGCGGATGCAAGCTGCATCCAGTACCGGATGCTGAACCGGGGCAAGGGGCCTGCGGTTCACTCTCTGCGCGCCCAGGCGGACCGGCGGCGCTACCAGGAATACATGAAGCACACCCTGGAAATGCAGGAAAACCTGGAACTCAAGCAGGCCCAGATCACGGAAATTCTCACGCAGAACGGGGCCGTGACCGGGGTGCGCACCAACCTGGGGGCGGAGTATGGAGCAAAGGCCGCGGTCATCGCCACGGGGACCTATCTGGATTCCGCCGTCATCATCGGCGAAAGCGTCATCCCCTCGGGGCCGGACGGAATGCACCCCAGCATCGGCCTGTCCGACAGTCTGCGGAAGCTGGGGCTTTCCCTGCGGCGCTTCAAAACGGGTACGCCCCCCCGGGTGAACCGTCGCAGCATTGATTTTTCCAAAATGGAGCTGCAGCCGGGAGACGAGACCGTGGAGCCCTTCTCCTTCCGGACGGACCGCAAGGTCAATAACTCCGCCGTGTGCTACCTGACCTACACCAGCGAAAAGACCCACGAGATCATCCGGGCCAATCTGTCCAGGAGCCCCATTTACGACGGCACCATCTCCGGCGTTGGCCCCCGGTACTGCCCCAGCATTGAGACGAAAATCGTCCGTTTCCCGGAAAAAAACCGCCACCAGCTCTTCATTGAGCCCTGCGGACTGAATACGGAGGAGATGTACATCCAGGGCTTCTCCTCCAGTATGCCCGAGGATGTGCAGCTGGCCATGCTGCACTCCGTGCCGGGGCTGGAGCACGCGGAGATGATGCGTCCGGCCTACGCCATTGAATACGAGTGCGTCGACCCCACCCAGCTGAAGCCCACCCTGGAATGCAAGCTGGTTTCCGGCCTCTACGGGGCGGGACAGTTCAACGGCACCTCCGGCTATGAGGAGGCCGCCGCCCAGGGACTGGTGGCCGGTATCAACGCCGCTCTGAAAATCCTGGGACGGCCCCCCATGGTGCTGACCCGGGACACCAGCTACATTGGCACCCTCATTGACGATCTGGTGACCAAGGGCACCCAGGAGCCCTACCGGATCATGACCAGCCGCTCGGAATACCGGCTGCTGCACCGGCAGGACAATGCCGACCAGCGGCTCACGGCCATTGGCGCAGAAGTGGGTCTGGTACCCCAGAGCCGGCTGGAAGAAGTGAACGCCAAATACGCCTCCGTCCGCCGGGAGATCAACCGCCTGGAAAGCAGCGGCGTACCCGGAAGTCAGGCGCTGAACGAAATGCTCGCCGCCCGGGATACGGCCCCGGTGACCAATTCCGCGCGGCTTGCGGACCTGCTGCGCCGCCCCCAGGTCAGCTATGCGGACCTGGCCCCCTTCGATGGGTCGCGGCCGCCCCTGCCCGCCGCCGTGACGGAAGAGGTGGAGATCCAGGTGAAATACGCGGGGTACTTAGCCCGGCAGGAGAAACAGGTTGCGGAGTTCCGGAAGGAGGAGGCCCGGCTGCTGCCCCCGGACATGGACTACACGTCCATCCAGGGTCTTCGCCTGGAGGCCCGGCAGAAGCTCCAGGACATCCGCCCCGTCTCCCTGGGCCAGGCCGGCCGCATCTCCGGGGTAAGCCCGGCAGATATCGCAGTGCTGATGATCTATCTGGAAAACAATTGACAATTGACAGTTGACAGTTGACAATTCGAAGCAATAGTTGAAATGCTGTTATTCTGAAAAGGTGGCCGGAGGGCGCTCCTTGGCTATTACGAACCGCTCTATCATCGAACGCCCCTCTTCCACCGCTGCTTTCCATTCAAAACCGTCCCGTAGGGACACCACAACTGTCAACTGTGCACTGTCAACTGTCAACTCCTATTAGTCACATTCTCCGCCCACCTGCATACACTGTACCGTGAAACGGAATGTGGAGGTGCGCTATGTCCATTGTGCAAACGGATGTGCCCATGACCTATGGGCTGTGTCACGAGACCATTGAGAAAATTGTGGAAGCCTACCCGGTGTGCAGCAGCCGCTGCATCGGGACCACGGCCTTTGGCCGGGAGATCGAGGCCATGGCCATCGGCAGCGGGGGACGAACGGTGCTCTTCACCGCCGCCCACCATGCCAACGAGTGGATCACGGCCACGGTGCTGCTGAAATTCGCCGAGGAGCTGTCCAGATCCATTCTGGAAAAGGGACAGGTATACGGCATTCCCGCCAATTTATTCGAAGAGAACTGTCAGATCTTCCTGGTGCCTATGGTTGACCCGGACGGGGTGGATCTGGTGACGGGAGGCATTGCCCAGGGCAGCATTCAATGGGAGCAGGCAAAGCGCCTGTCCAATAACTGCCCCTCCATCCCCTTCCCGAATGGCTGGAAGGCCAACCTGCTGGGGGTGGACCTGAACCTCCAGTACCCCGCCGGATGGCTCCAGGCAAGGGAGATCAAATTCTCCCAGGGCTACACCAGGCCCGGCCCCCGGGACTATGTGGGCAAGGCCCCCCTGACCCAGCGGGAGAGCCGGGCTCTGGCAGACTTCACAAACTACCTAGACCCCGCCCTGATCCTGGCCTACCACACCCAGGGGGAGCAGATCTACTGGAAGTATGACGACATCGACGTGCCCGGCGCGTTGGCGCTGGGGCAGGAATTCGCCAGGCTGTCCGGCTATTCCTTGGAGGAGACCCCCTATGCCTCCGGCTTTGCGGGCTACAAGGACTGGTTCATCAAGGTCTGGCGGCGGCCCGGCTTCACCATTGAGGCAGGGCTGGGCGAGAATCCCCTGCCCATTTCCCAGTTCGACACCATCTATGCGAAGAATCTGGGCATTCTGACCACCGCCGCCCTGGGGCTGCCCGCATAGAAGTCTTTTCACGCGATCCCACGAAAGAGAGAATCACCATGGTCGTATTTTTTGACATAGACGGAACCATCATTGACGAGAAAACCCAGGAAATCCCCGCTTCCGCCGTTCGTGCCGTGGCACGGCTGGCGGAAAAGGGGCATATGCCGGTGATCAACACCGGCAGGCCCTATTCCCATATTGACCCCAGGGTCAAGGCCATGGCCTTCCGGGGCTACGTCTGCGGCTGCGGCATGGAGGTTCGGCTGGGGGACCGCTGGCTCTACCGGAAAAAGCCCGATTCTGCCCTCTGCGCCTACGTGGCCGAAGCAGTCCGAAAATTCGATATCCTGCCCCTTTACGAGGGGGATGACGGCACCGTCATGTATGAGCCGGACTGCTGGGAGCTGCCTTTCATCCGCGAAGAGCTGGACCGGATGCGGAAGAAGGGCTCTCGGGTCTATCCCCGGCAGGAGCACCCGGATTTCATGAAATTCATCAGCTTCTCCCGATCGGAAACGGCCCAGCAAGGCTTCTGCCAGGCCATGGCCCCCTACTTTGAGATCATCGATCGGGGCGGCAACCATTTCACGGAATACGTGCTCAAGGGCTGCTCCAAGGCGGGCGGGCTGCTGGCGCTGCTGGAAGCGCTGGGGGTGCCGAAGCGTGAAACCCTGGCCATCGGCGACAGCACCAACGATCTGCCCATGTTCCGCGCTGCGGCCCACACCGTCTGCCTGGGCGGCGGCATGGAAGAGGTAAAAGCGGTTGCCGAGTACGTCACCGCCCCGGTCATGGAGGACGGCATTGAAAAGGCCCTCGCCCACTTTGGGCTGATATGAAAAATCCCCCTGCCGCATTTTTGCGGCAGGGGAGATTTTTACTCTTCGATGTATTTTCCCTTATACACGAACTTCTTGTAGATGGCGTTCACGATCAGGTTGCCCAGGATGCCGAAGAGGATGCCCAGGACCACGGAGACCAGCACGTCAGTCGGATAGTGGACGTACAGGTACAGCCGGGAGAAGGCGATGAGGATTGCAAGGACGGTTGCGGGGATGCCCAGGCGCTTGTCGTGGAGCATGAGCACCGTGCAGGCCTCGAAGGAGGCGATGGTATGGCCGGAGGGGAAGGAATAATCGTTCAGGCCCTTGACGAGCAATGTGATCTCTCTTCCGTATTCCTGCAATTGGAAATTGTAAGGCCGGATGCGGGCTACCTGGGGTTTGAGGAAGATATTGCAGACCAGCAGGCCCAAAATCAGGGCCATACCCATGGAAAACCCGGTTTTTCGGTACTTTGCGAAGAACAGCAGGGTCACTGCCACCAGAATCCAGAACACGCCGCCGTCGCCGAAGAGGGTGACGATGGGCATGGCCTTATCCAGGAATGTACATTGCAGATGAGCCTGAATCCAGTCCAGGATGGGCAGGTCGAAGGACACTGCCAGAGAGTTCAAAAGCGCTTGCAGTGCTGCAAACATGGGCATTCTCCTTTACTTTTTCTTCTAACCTTCCCCTGCGGGGAAGGGGGACCGCCGCAGCGGTGGAAGAGGGGCCTTACGTGCGAGAATGGTGTCTAATCACCAGCCGCTCCCGCCCATTACGCCCCTCCTCAGTCAGGGCTGCGCCCTGCCAGCTCCCCCGTAGGGGAAGCTTTTTCTAACCTTTACAAACATCTTACATCCCCGAACTTTCCCATTTTACACTTGGGGTTTATGATACCTCCCGTAAACCGAAATCCAAACAAAGAAAAACTTAGGAGGACAAAAATGAAAAAACTGATTGCAATCGCCCTGGCAGGGGTTCTGGCCCTGTCCATGGCTGCCTGCGGCGCACGGAGCACCGAAACCACCGCCACTGCCGCAGCTGCCGCCGCTGAGACCGCCGGGGCCGCTGCCGGGGCTGCCAAGCTCTCCGGCACCGTCACCCTGGCCGGCTCCACTTCCATGCAGAAGCTGTGCGAGGCCATGATCGAGAGCTTTGAGGAAAGCTATCCCGACATCACCGTTACCGCGGAATACACCGGCTCCGGCGCGGGCCTGGAATCCCTGGTTGGCGGCAAGACCGACATCGGCAATGCCTCCCGTGCCCTGAAGGACGGCGAGAAGGACAGCGGCGCTGTGGAGAACATTGTGGCCATCGACGGCATCGCCGTGGTCACCCACACCTCCAACACCGTTTCCGACCTGACCTCCCAGCAGCTGACCGATATCTACACCGGCAAGATCACCAATTGGAAGGACCTGGGCGGCGCTGACGAGGCCATTGTGGTCCTGGGCCGTGAGGCCGGTTCCGGCACCCGCGGCGCTTTCGAAGAGCTGCTGGATGTGGCTGACCAGTGTACCTATGCCCAGGAGCTGGATTCCACCGGCGGCGTCCTGGCCAAGGTTGCTTCCACTCCCGGCTCCATCGGCTACGTGTCATTGGATGTGGTTGACGACACCGTGAAGGCCCTGAGCCTGGACGGCGTGGAGCCCACCGAGGAGAACATTGTGGCAGGTTCCTACAAGCTGTCCCGTCCCTTCGTCATGGCGACTCTGGGCACAGTTGATGAGCAGAACGACCTGGTAAAGACCTGGTTTGGCTATGTGCAGTCCGATGCGGGCAAGGCAGTCATCACGGCCATGGGCCTGATCCTGCCCCAGTAATATGGCAAATCCCAAGGGCAAACCGGGCCGGAGCGCTTTCACCGCAGAGCGCCTGGCTCGGGCTCTTCTTTTGATTTGCGCGGTGGCTGCGATTTTTGCGGTGTGCGCCATCACGTTGTACCTCTTCGCCAAGGGTCTGCCCGCCCTGCACGACGTGGGCGTGGGAGAGCTGCTGTTCGGCACGGTCTGGAAGCCCACGGCGGCAGAGCCCAGCTTCGGCATTGCCTATATCATTCTCTCCTCCATTGTGGGCACGGCGGCCAGTGTGCTGCTGGGTGTGCCCATCGGCTTGCTGACGGCGGTGTTCCTCACCGAGGTCTCCGGCAAGACCCTGGCGAAGGCGGTGCAGCCCGCCGTGGAGCTGCTGGCGGCCATCCCCTCCGTCATTTACGGCCTGCTTGGCATGATGCTCTTAAATCCCCTGCTCTATAAGCTGGAAAAGGCCGTGTTTGCGGGCTCTTCTACCCACCGGTATACCGGCGGCGCGGATCTGCTGGCTGCCGTGATCGTTCTGGCCATCATGATTCTGCCCACGGTCATCAGCGTCAGCGCCTCTGCCATCCGGGCGGTGCCCGGCTCCCTGCGGGCGGCCTCTCTGGCCCTGGGGGCCAGCAAGATGCAGACCATCCGGCGTGTCACCGTCCCCGCGGCCAAGTCCGGCATTCTGACCGGCGTGGTGCTGGGCATCGGCAGAGCCCTGGGCGAGGCCATGGCCATTAACATGGTGGCAGGCGGCGCCGTGAATCTGCCCCTGCCCTTCAATTCCGTCCGGTTCCTGACCACCCAGCTGGTCAGCGAAATGGGCTATGCCGAGGGCACCCACCGGCAGGTGCTGTTCACGGTGGGCCTGGTGCTGTATCTCTTTATTATGACCGTCAATCTGGTGCTGCAGCGGCTGCGCCGGGAAGGGGGAAAAGACAATGGGTGAATCCCTGACGGCCCGCCGGAAGCGGCCTGCGGACACGCTTCTCTACGGCCTGGTCTATTTCTGCGCCTTCCTGTCCGTGGCTTTGCTGGCTCTGATTCTGATCTATGTGGTGGTCCGGGGCGTGGGCAGCGTCAATTGGCAGTTTTTGACCACGGTCACCTCCAAGCTCAAGGGCACCGTGGGCATTGCAGGCAACCTCTTAAACACCCTGATGATCGTGGTACTGACCATGCTGGTGGCCCTGCCCATTGGCGTTGGGGCGGCGGTGTACTTAAATGAGTACGCCAAACCCGGCAAGCTGGTGAGCCTGATTGAATTCGCCACGGAGACTCTGTCCGGCATTCCCTCCATCCTCTTCGGCCTCTTCGGCTCCATGTTCTTCGGCGAGACATTGCATCTGGGCTACTCCCTGCTGACAGGCGCTCTGACCCTGACCCTGATGGTCCTGCCGCTGATCACCCGGAACACCCAGGAGGCCCTGAAAACCGTGCCGGACAGCTACCGTCACGGCGCGGTAGGCCTGGGGGCAGGGAAGTGGTACACCATCCGCACCGTTCTGCTCCCCTCGGCCATGCCCGGCATCCTCACCGGCGCCATTCTGGCTGTGGGCCGCATTGTGGGCGAGTCTGCCGCCCTGCTCTTCACCGCAGGCGCTGCCAAGACCCTGCCCAAGACCCTGGGCAAATTCTTCGCCAAGATCTTCCAGTCCGGCGGTACGCTGACCATTCAGCTGTACCTCAGCGCCACCAGTGAGGGCGACTTCTCCACAGCCTTCGGCATTGCCGTGGTGCTGCTGGCGGTGGTGCTGCTCATCAACATGGGCGCAAAGGCCCTGGCAAGGCGGCTGGACGTTCGGAATCACAAGTGACCCTCCTAACCTTCCCCTACGGGGAAGGGGGACCGCCGCAGCGGTGGAAGAGGGGCCTTAC
>ERZ837910.607-NODE-607-length-54914-cov-8.775187_pt1 | contig 54914 bp, 63 predicted proteins | sample MGYA00519940_ERZ837910 | MGnify/ENA primary metagenome ERZ837910 (study PRJEB31850, sample SAMEA3708825) | human gut metagenome | biome: human gut; feature: human-associated habitat; material: faeces | place: China | collected 2014 ... | reverse complement strand
AATAATTCAATTTATTACTCATATATTTCTTGCATATATATTATATCACATTTTAAAAAAATTTCACATACCTTTAAAAGTAAAATTTCTTACGAAAAAGCCCTTAATTTTACAGAAAAATGCACAAAAAATAAACAATTAATTATTGACAAATTAGAGAACCACTGATATAATTAAAAATACTGATTAGGGCCAATAGCTCAGTTGGTCAGAGCCACCGGCTCATAACCGGTTGGTCCGGGGTTCGAATCCCTGTTGGCCCACCAAAAGCGGCAAAGGTTGCAACAAGCAGTTATTTGATCTCAGATAATGTATTTAAGACCTTTGCGTTAATAGCTAGACGATAAGTCTAGCTATTTTTTTATAATTTTTTGAAAAAATTAAAGAAATTTTGAAAAAAGGCTTGACTTTATACACTATCTAGAGTATAATAATAACTGTAAGATAAAGGTAAGCAAAAACAAACCTTTATCAAAAATAAAAAAGTGAGGTTTTAAAAATGAAAGAACTAGTAAAAACAATCAGTGACAGCAAACTTTATTACAATGACGACTTAGGACAATTCGAGGTTGAAAGATTTGACGAAGTTATCGGCTTAGGCGACATTATAGAAGCAGAAGCTATTGCAGAAGTTGAAGAAATCGAAGAATAAAATTAAAGCCACCCTTGCGGGTGGCTAAAATAATAAAAGAGGTGATCAAATGCACGATATTTCATTTAAGAAAATGTTGACAAAAACAACTGTCGAGATTGACGCGAAATTAATCGACACTTTTTATGAAAAATATTTTTATGAAGCTAAGAACAAATATGTTCCGCCCTTATTCGACGAATTCGTAATAAAGATTATTGATAAGAACCAAGCGAGAAATTATGTTTATCAATTTTTATGTGAATCGTCTAGCAAGTTTTTGTTTTTGTCTCAGCAAGAAAAGAATGCAGTTATCGACGATTATATGAAAAAACATAGACTTATCAACGATAAGATAGATTATATCTATTGCAAGTACGACACCGCAACAGATTGGAACTTGATTTTTGTTGATGGTTCAATAAACAAAAAAATAATGAACGCGGAAATTCATTATACAAATGAAAATGAAGGTTCTTATAAAAGTAGTGTTGTTTTTTATTCCGACCCGGATGCGGAAGAACTAAGTCAAGAACAACAAGACTTGCTTAATTCAACACTTCTATTATTTTTGTCTATTAGCGATTTCGTACAAAATCATTCAAGCAATATCGAATATAGCCAAATTGAAGTTGAACCTGTCAAACGCGACGATAAGAAGAAAAAGATTTACAATAACGGGTATAGTCAAAAAATCCGTTTGAAATCAAAACAGCGAAAATATATTTTTACAACAGAAACGGAAAAATTTCCACGACAGTACAAAAAAGTAAAAGCTTGTTGGTACGTTCGCGGTTATTATCAGCATTACGGTAAACAAAAAATATTAAAGTACATCCCACCGCGCATAAATCGACGCGATAAAGATAAACTTAACAAGCCTAAAAATCCAACTTATGAGGTGAAAGAATGACAATCAAAGAAAGACGAATTCAAAAAGGACTAACTCAAGCTGAACTTGCAGAACAAATTGGTCTTAGCGTTAGACTCATACAAAAGTATGAGCAAAACGCTCAGGATCTGAACAAAGTTTACGCAATAACAATTTATAAACTTGCGAAAGCACTTGATTGTAGATATGAAGATTTATTAACAATTTAATTTAAAATAGCTAGACAAAAAGTCTAGCTATTTTTTATAATTTTTTAAAAAAATTAAAGAAATTTTGAAAAAAGACTTGACTTTATACGCTAATTAGAGTATAATGATAACTGTAAGATAAAGGTAAACAAAAAACAAACCTTTATCAAAAATAAAAAAGTGAGGTAATCAAAAATGAAAGAAACAATTATTACAATGAATGAACTAATGGACAATTATCGTGAGTTTAGAAAAAAAGTCAAGCAAAACTTCTTCTGGGAGGATATGAGAGAGGTTGTCTTTGAAGTTGAAACTGGTTACGACAGAGATAAAGATTGGGGCGGCGAAACTTTTAAAAGTTTCTACAGCGCATATAAATTTGTGCAGAAAATTCTTAATGATGCCACAAATGTGACTGCTGATAAGTACACAACTTATTGCGATTATCCTAACGATTATTACAGCTACAAAGATAAGGATTTTGATGGTTATGAAGATGAAAGAGACGAAATTTATTGTCAAATTAATATGTTTTATGCTGATGATGAAGAAAGAGAATATGCCGAAAATCTTTGTAACTTTAACAAAATGGATGAAGACAAAGTCCTTTTTAGAAATTGGCTATAAAAAAGAAAAACGGATGGCAAAACGCCATCCGTTTTTATCCAATATGGATAGATTTAATAGTTTTGGGTGAAAATTCTTTTACATTAAAACTCCCAAAACTTGAGCTCGATTATTACTATATACTATAAAGCATTATTTGTCAATAGTATTTTGTAAAAAAATACAAAAGCAAAAAAAGCTACTCAACCGAGTAGCCTTTTTCTTATGCTTATAATTAATAAATGTAATAACTTCTGCCTGCATTGTCAGAGTCAAGTAACTTAGCGTACTTACAGCCTTTATACTTTCCTTTTTCGATAGTACAAATAAGTCTGAACTTATGACTTGTACCAAGTTTAGTATCAGTTTCAAACTTTTTCTCAGACTTATCTAGTCTTCGTACTCTTGTGCCTTTACTAACTGTAATTGTTTTGTAGTTAGAGTGATTACAAGCATTACCAAGATGACTTGTAGCAATCCAACCTGTTGTAAGTAGTGACTTCACTTTTGCCCAACCTGTACCATCATCTTCAACAACTTGTACCGTTGTACCCTTTTTCAAGGTCTTTAACTTTTTACTGCTACCACCGATTGGGTCTTTATAGCTATATTTATATAGTCCTGCATTACCTTGTAGTTTAACTTTCTTATTTTTCTGTATCTTCTTAGTTACAGTTTTTGCCAACTTGCCTAATCGACCATAGAGCCAATTGCCGGGACAACTTTTATTGTCAAACCAACGGTGAACAGTTAGCACCATTTCATTTGACTTAGGGCTATAATTCAAGGCTTTTGCTTTGTCATTAAACCATAACAACTTTGTTTTGTTGTTTCTCTTGCAAATGTCAACACACAAATTCACAAGAGATTTGTATACTTTACAGTTCATAGTATAAGGTTCTTCAAGTCCACTAGCACATTCAATTGTAACTGCTCTTTGATCATTAGCATTACTAGACGAACACCAACTACGGTTTTTCTCCTCAACAACCAAACATACTCTACCATCTGTGCCAATACCATAGTTGCAACTTGCCTCTCTTGATGGACTTGTAAAGCAATTACAAATAGATTCAGCCGACAACTGACCAACCACACAATGTGGTGTGATTCTGTCAATGGTGTGAGTTCTTAGTCCTGAATGGTTAGGACTTAATTTAGTTACACTTACAAGTTTACTGTTACTCATTGTTATTATCCTCACCTTTCTTCTTTAATAGGTCAATTGCTTTAGTAATTACTTGTGGCATTGGTACTCCCATTAAACCACAGTTCTCTACTATTGAAATCAGTTCATTTACACAAAATGCTATAATAACTGCATCTTTTATGTAATTTGTGCCAATTAACAAATCTAGACGATAAGCAACAAGCACAACAAGAAGTGTTACACCTTTTCTACATAGGCCTTTAAAACCTGCTCTACTTTCAAGTCCACCATTATCTGACTTAGAGGACTTCTTAAATACACCGGCACAAATAAGTCCACTTACATAATCAACTGCCATAATAATAATTAAAGTTATCATACCTGTATTCCATCCACCAAAAAGTGTTGTAATAAAGCTACCCACAACACCAAAGATTGTACATACTAATTCTTTCATTTTATTCTCCTTTTTATTTTAATCACTAATTTGTTTTGGTTCATAGTAAATATGACCATATAAATATTGATAAGCTGATACATCACCTCCAGGAACTCTTAATGTTACCTTGCCAGTGGTATCAATAAACATCTTAGCCACAATACAATCACTACCAGCAAGTGTTTTTGTTAAAAAGACTTGGAACATTTGCGATTGAGATGGGAAATAAGGACTTGCTATTGTTGCAATTTCAAGCAAATTACTTGCAGATATTGTAGATGTAAATTTTAGTGAAAAATCGAAATAACATAGATTGTTGCGATAGGTAATTCTATTCAAAGCATTGTCAAAATCTGTTGTAACTTTTGACTGTAAATATGGTTCATATTTACTAATAATATCAGCACCTTCTATGTTTATAAAATGATTATATCCATTGAACGAAATCTGTGCATCTTTCACATTACTCATTACAGCATTAATATTTGGCGAATTGAAACTACAGTTATTGCAACAAATACGCCTTGCAAACGGTGATATGCCATCATTAAATTTAAAAATCACAGGAACAATATCACTATCATACAAGTGATAATTGTTGTAATAAGTACAAGAGTTTAACGATAAATCGTAACTTGTCCTCAATAAATAGCCTGTTTCATATGTATCGCACTGACATTGAGTTAATGAGCCAAAACCGGCGAAATGAGTAAAAAAGATACTGTTTGCAACTTTATTTGTCAACCATCCGTGCACCTTGTTGTAGAAGTTAGTACCACCGTTAAAGATACATTTCTTCATATCCACAATCACAATTTCATTGAAATGGCAGTCACTAGTTTGATTATAAATTCCTCGACTGTCAGGTGTACAATCGCCGATTATTGTACCATTTTGACAGACGAAAGCCCCACCTTTTTGTATCCAAATTGCAACAGTTTGACAGTTTTTAATCATAAAATTGTCAAAAGTAAATTTATATGAATAAATAAGATTAAGACCACCAGCTTTGTTGTTACAATCAATAATAATGTTTTTTAACAATGTTTTCACATCATTTTTGACATTAGTTGAACCATCGAACTTAAACATATAGTCCATTGTTTTAATTGCTTTAATTGTCGCCCAATTAAAGTCAATTATACAAGTGCTATTATTTGATAAATTTAGCGGACTGCTAATGCAATATGTTTTACCATTTTGACATTTGAGTTGCTTACCGTTTGTGATACAATAATCAATTACTTTTTGCAAAGCAGTTGTATCATCAAATACACCGTTTCCAATAGCGCCAAACTGCTCAGGCGTTACTTCTGCAAGATCGTGAGTTTGCAAATACTCAGTAATATTGCTATAAGACTTAACGAAGTCAAATTCACTCATTACAATAATGTTTGATATTGACAAATTTATATTAGCCACATTCGGCACATAAATTTCGTATAAATTCAATGAGTTTGTAACATCAACTTTAGCAACATAAGTGTGCTTGTTGCCGTCTGTGATTGCTCCAATTTTCCCTAAATCTTTGTAGCTGTTATCGATTTTAACGCCTAAATTAAAATCGCTATTTGTTTTGTAATCAAAGCTTATATAATAACTACCTTTTTCTGTTACTACCTCGCTATTAAAAATCCAGTTTGCTCTAACTGTGTTGTCCGACGAGGTTGTAACGCTATAAGTACCATTATCATAATTGCCTTGATTGCTTTGATTCGTTGATGTAAAATAGCCTGTTTTTTCTTTATTTGTTTTATCAGCAAAATTTTGTTGCTGATATTTTTTTATATCAACAACAGATTGCGAAATTTCATCAAGTGACCCTACTTCGTTAATATGTTCGAGCATGTCTTTGACAACTTCAGCGTTATCTTCAATTTTTTTCGCGTTTTCTAATGCTTCATTTAAAGCGCCAAATTCTTTGCTTGCTACGATTGCTGATTCATCAGAGATTACAGACTCAGCAACTTTTACAGTAAAGATTGCTGAAGTTACAAACTGCTGACCCTCTTGCAAGATAACTTCGCAATTTAACAATCCCGGTGTGTCTAACATAATCTTAGTTAATTCAACAGTGATAACATTGTTTGTTGTATTAACTACAGCAGTATCGACTGCTTTAGTCTTGCTATTAATGCTCGCTTTGACTGTTGCTACATAGTTACTAGATAAAGTGATAGTGTTTCCACTTTCTGTGAGAGTAATGTCAATAAATCTTGTCTTACTGTCGCCTTGATGGGCATTGAGTACCGTAAACGCTCTAGTATCATTAACATCTAGAGTGATTTTTTGATGTTTTAACTGCATTTTTATTCCTCCTTTTTGAATAAATTAGCGAGAGATTTTTTCGGCGTCCCTAATTCGATCGAATTATAGCGTTCAAGCAAACTATCAAACACAACTTTGGTTACTTTTGCTTTTGCAGTCGATTGCAAAGTCGGGAAATATACCGAAACGGTATCGCACAACGCTATATTTTTCATTTCTTCAAGTTCGTTTTCTGCTGTAATAGTTAAAGATACTTCCGGCACTGTAAGTTGATTATCTTTAGCATATTTTTCTGTCTCATTATAGATATTAAGATAAACCGTCGCGCCTGGTGTGTTCATATCCATTTTCTTTGATTTCAGCGTTTCTGTTAAATCCAGCTCTAAAATTTTTCTGTGAAAAGTCGTGTCAGAAATCAAAGTATATACAAGTGGCCCGCCGTTCCGGTGAAGATTTAAAATTCCGTAAACGGTTTCGTTCGTTGAAGCGTCTTTGCCAAGTTCGACCTTCACATAAGGGTATATGTGAGTGTACATTTTTTCAATGTTCTTTTCTTGTTGAAAAGATTTAAGATTAACGCCATATTTAATGACTAAATTCTTATTACTTCCACGATTTTTAAGAAATTCAACATTAAAATTATCCCACATATATTCACCTTTAAAAATTTGTAGTAGAGACTTTGAGTCACCACCGAGGAAGTCGCCGACGGTGCGGATAGAGTGAACGTCAACTTTTTCACTTTCTGTTTTTATATCACTTGCAAAACTAAATGCTTTATCGTCGTCAACAAAAACAACACCGTTGCTATTTGTGTTAGAAAATATAAAGTCCCAAATTTCTGAGGGGGTACCGGAACAAACTCCATAATTATAATGGCCGCTTGAGGATAGATACAAACCGCCTTGAATAAGGTTGTAATTGAGAAAATAATGGATGTGTCTTCCAGTAAAGGTTCTCTTTCTATCCGTAATCGTCGAATTTTCTGAATATAGTTCGAAAATCTGTGGGACCTGCTGAGGGTTAGCTTTTAGCTTGACAAATTTACCAACCTCAACTTTTTTTGATAGTGGGTCGGCATCAGAAATAACAACGGTAATTGAACATTCAAAAATGCCATTTCTTTCTTCCGTGACTGTGCATTCTGTACAAGTTGTTAAAACACCTAGACCGTTTGTATTAAGTAATTCTTCTTTTGTAGAATTTTCGCCGTACAAAATCGGTAACATTATAATCGCCTCCAGTTTGGTACTACTTTGACAGTAGTACCCGAACTTGCTTGAACACTAATAGAATTCAAACCAGGTGAGAAAGTTGGAAAATACACACCATTCACACATTCGTTGTGAATGGTGTTATTCATAACGCAATTACGGTTTTCTGTGTCAATGATTGCAGAGCCAGTGATGTCTTTGACCGTAAAAGTGCGTTTGTTTGCATAGAATATAATCGTCTTATTTTCTCCCTCGACAGAAATTAAGATTTTGGGATAGGATATTTCTTTTTCAGGATTGTATATTGTTATCGGTACTGAAAGAGTAGCACTACTAACATCAATAGCCTTTTGACCTTCATAAGAATACAAAAACGGCTCACAAGTAAATTTAATTGTAGTCCTCATAACACCGGCATTGCCAACCTGTAAATCAGATATATCAGTAACTATTGAATTATAAAAATAGCCTTCCATATAATCCATATAAAGTTGACTATATTCAGTACCGATAAGCCATTCAGACAGTCTTTTTCCCAACTCTGCAATATTCAGCTTGCAGAGCGTAGGGAGAAAGGCGACCTGTTCTTCTAATTCGATTGAATCATAAGACAAGTTATCTTTAACAACTTTCTTGCTCCGCCCCGGAATGTCAATTAATTCAATGTTCGGCAATGCAAACTTGCGTTTCTTCTGTTCTTCTACAACTCCACCTAGTTCGCTCAGCCAGTTGTCTTTGAATTTTAAATCAAACATATGTTCACCATACTTTCTGTTGCTGAGCAATATCTGCAGCTAATAGTTCTGACATTCTTCTTGTGATTGATTGTAAATCGCTGTCACTATAATTGTTGAAATTATCAACATTAAGGGTAAATGTCATACCGTTTGAGCTTTGCTGACTTGCAGTTGATTGCATAACATTACTATCAGCTACTAGCTGACCACTTGAGTTCATTGAAATGCCGGCTATCGCCGGTGTTAATGTTGGCATATCAAAACTGCTGTAAGCATCAGCTACTTGTCTCATTTGGTCTTGTGCGTTTGCGACAACGCCTTTGGTGCTGTCTTCGATACCAACGCCGATACCTTCGCCAACAAATCGACCGACTTCGTCTCGCATAACTGTTGATGGCGAGTGGATGCCAAAAAAGTCTTTGATTCCGTCAACTACGCCATCGACAAAACCTGAGATTTTATCTTTAATCCATTTAACACAATTTTTAATACCATTCCATAGCCCTTGCACAACATTTTTACCAATGTTCCACATTTCTTTGCCTAACGATGCTAAGCCTTTAACAATTGCAACAATGATTTGAGGCAAATTCTTAACCAATTCTACAAGCATTTTTGGGATTGCTTTGACAATGCCCATAAATAGTTGTACGGCGCCTTTAATCAATGTTGGTAAGTTTTTAATCAATGTTTTAACTATGGTAATAATAATTTTTGGAATCTGTGGAATTAACTTCGTGATAAAAATTGGGATTGCTTTAATTAATCCCATCATCAACTGAATACCGCCTTTAATAATTGCGTCAATGCTATTAATTAAACCGTTTACAATGCAAGTAATAATTTTAGGCAAATTTTTAACAATCGCCGAAATTATTTTAGGTATCGCTTTGATAATGCCCATCAACATTTTAATTGCTCCGTTGATGATTTTAGGCAATGCTTTGACAAGCGTGCGGACAGTAGTGTTAATAATTCTTGGTAGTGCTTGTAGTAAGGCATCTATCACTTGTGGGATGGCGTCAATAATACCGCTGAGCATTTGGACTGCTGCGTTAATAATGACATCAATACTATTTAACAATGTTGTAGAAATAGTGTTGATGATTGACGGTAATTGCTGAGATAGAGAAATAACTACTCGCGGAATAGCTTTAACGATAGCAGATAGCAACTTTGTACCGGCTGCCAAAATTCTTGGCACTGCTTTAACCAAAACATTAATTATTGTTGTAATTATCTTCGGCAGCTGTTGTGCCAATCTCGGTATTTGTTGAGTTAATGAAGTTATCAGTTGAGAAACAATTTTAACTACTGTAGCAGTTAACTTTGGAATTGCTTGTAATATTCCGTTTGCTAGAGTAGTAATTAGTGACATGCCTACATTGACAACTTGAGGCAATGCTTGTATTAAGTTATTTAAAATAGTATTGACTAATTTGCCTATTGCGTTGCCAAACTCTTTGTCTGAACCTTTAACACCTGTTACCATACCCTTTAAGGCCGGAATTACATCACCTGAAACAGTCTGAACCATATCTCTGAGTGGACTTTCAGCATTTTCAAAAATTGAAATTTGAAAATCTTGGAAAGTAGACGATAAAATTTTCATATCACCGTCCAAGTTGTCAATCATTCCGTTAGCCATTTCTTCAGCTGTACCGTTACAGTTTTTTAATGCAGATGAAAGATTGTTAACATCTGTTTCACTACTGTTCATTAATGCCATCCAACCCGAAATAGCGTTAGTGCCTGCAATTTTTTTCGCATAGTTGGTTTGTTCCTCTGCGGTCAATCCTCGCCATGCTTGCCTCGATTCATTAATAACATCAGACAGTGCTCTAGCTTTACCATTAGAATCGTAAAACTGTACACCAAGTTTTTCTGTTAATGTGCCTAAAGCACCAAGGCTTGTAGATGAAGCACCGGCGTCGGTTGATAGTCTTGTCATAATAGTTCTTAGAGATGTACCTGCCTGAGTTGATTTGATACCATTGTTAGCCATTAAACCAATTTGTTCGCCAACATCTTCAACACTATATCCAAGTGAGCCGGACAAACTGGCTACATACTTAAATGTTTCGCCCATTTTACCAACATCAGTATTCGCTGATGTTGCAGTTTTTGCTAGCACGTCAGCAAAATGGTTTGCATCGTTAGCTTTGAGCCCAAAAGCTGTCATTGCGTCTGTAACAATGTCAGAAGTAGTTCCTAAGTCTTCACCACTTGCAGCCGCAAGATTAAGTACACCTGATAACGCACTAGTTGATTGATTAACATTCCAACCTGCCATTGCCATATATTCAAGTGCTTGTCCTGATTCTTCTGCTGTAAAGACCGTTTTTGCACCCATTTCTTTAGCTGATTGTGTTAATTTGTCAAGTCCTTCTTTGTCAGTGTTTGCGATTGACGCAACCTTCGACATTTGAGCTTCAAAATTTTTCCCAGTATTGATTGTTTCAGCTCCAAGACTTTTTAAGCCTGACACAGCTGATGAAATACCACTTGAAACTAAGTTTGCAACTACACCTTTAAAGATTGTAAAGCCACTTTTAGCGTCTTTCGCCTTTTTACCAGCTTTTTCAACTGCTTCCCCAACATCTTTAACTGATGTTTTACTTGTCTTAGACTTTTCACCTACTTTTTTAATTTCGTTGCCGGTTTTGTTTGCTTTTTTTCCTGCACTATCAAATTCGATTCCAACATTTTGAAGATTTGATTTTGCATTTTTTGCTTCTGCACCGGTCTTTTTCAAGTCTGTGCTTGTGTCTTTAATTTCTTCATCAGCATTACTAGACTTAGTGCTAGCTTCTTCTACTGCTGAACTAAATTTCTTTAATTCACCTTGAGTTTTTGCAACTTCACGCTCAAATGCTCGATACTGTCCCTCATCAATTTCGCCTTGAGAAAATTTATCTTTTATCTGTGCTTGCACGTCAGATAGTAGCTTAAGTTTATCTTTAGCACTATTAACTTGCTTTGCAAGCAGTTCTTGCTTTTGGCTTAACAAAATAGTGTTCGTTGGATCAAGTTTTAATAATCTTTCAACTGTTTTTAGCTCAGTTTGTAAATTCCTCGATTCTTTGTCAACATCTTTAAGTGCAGTGGATAGAGCTGTTGTATCAGCTCCAAGTTTGACTGTAATTCCTTTAATTGATGATGCCAATACGCTCAGCCCCTTTCATATTCTTCTATCTCAGATACATAACTGCGATATTCTTCTTCCGAGATAATGCCTTCCTTGTATCTTCTTTCTACAATTGGCAGTGCTTTCTTTGCTATCTTATAAGCGGATTCAGGGTCTTCCCATTTTCCACCTTTACGGACCGTATCAAATCGATCATAGGACCGGATAAAGTTCAAGCACATTCCGATGGTGAGGTTGTCCATGTCAACGGTGTTCAGCCCTCTAACGGTTAAACACGCTAACAGCTCTTCTGTTGTCATCGTGTCGCCGTTAGAACTTGACCCAACACCGTTTACGCGTTTTTTCTATCGATTTTTAAGTCATTAGATAAGATTTCTTCAATCTGAGAGAAAATATCAAAAACTGGAAATTCTTCAAATGAGTCAAGCCATTCAAGTGGTTCAGGAATTGAGTTATCGGCGTTCTTGGCTAAAGTCCAGAGGATGTTGTACATTACTTCAAGATTGAATTTTTCAATATCGTAACTAACTACAGTATCTTTGCCTTTAATCTTTCTAGTCTGTACCGCTTCTTCCATCTGTGCAAGTTCAGCAAGGAATTCCTTGCCGAACTGCATTTTATATCGTAGCATTACTGCTCCACTATTTCTGAATCTTACTTTCTTGCCATCAATTGTGATTGTTTTTTCCATTACGCAGCAACCTCCTCGGTAGGAAGTGGCACCTGATCTAGTAGTTCCATACCGTCAAATTCTGCTTTAACAAGATTGTCAGACATTCTTTTTCTAGCAGCAAGCTCAAATTCTGTTTGCTTAAAATCGAACTTGCCGTTTTCACTTGTTGAACCGGACAGTTTAGGGCGTGATGCTTGACAGTTGTAGTATACAGTAGTCTTGCCTTTGCCGTCTGTGGTTTCTTCGATAATTAAATAAGCAAAATAAGGCTTTGTTGAGCCTGCATATTCCGCCGTACCTTTAGTGTGCTTCTTATCGCCAAGCCAAACTTCTTTCACCTTGTCGATAGCGTCAATAATAGTAGTCTTAATTGAGTATCCACCATTTTCTTCCTGAGAGTAAACACACTGGCCATCTGCATATACTTCTGATGTGTCGCCTTGAGGGTCCGCTTCAAATGAGCTACAACCTGCTTCTGCTGAGTCTAGCCATACGATTTTTTCGTATGTGTCCTTAGCTTTACCTTCTGTCCAAGTTGTGCTAAGTAGAGCATAACCATTTTTTACAATCGTCTTTTTCAATTTATTTTCCTCCTTTTAAAATAAAAAATCAGGCACTTGCAAAATAATAAATCACTTCACAAACGCCTTCGTCTTCTATGTATATTTCGCCACTTGTATCATAAGTTCCACAAGTGGCGTTTAATATTTCTTCAACTTTATCTGTAGTTTTTGTATCGTTCTTATTGTAATAAACTTCCAAGGCGATAGTTTCTTCCTTATACGCAATTGAGCCATCCGCACAAGTACACTCAACCTCGTCGGTGGACCATATTACATATGGCAGATTTTGCCTTGTACTATATGACAAATGAGCACACGCTATTTTATTATTTTTTAATTCTTCGATAACCTCTTTTAGTTTCGTTTTGCTCATTTTCATCAGCCTTTCAAAATTTCTTCAACATCATTCAAAAATTTAGGAACGATTTTTTCTTCTGCACTACCGATGTGAGGATAGGCTTTAACTCTGCCGACTCCGCCTTTTTTTGCGTGACCTTTTTCAAGTAGATGAGTTAGCTGGTGTTTTGTTGCGTTGTGCACGATTGCGGTATAATGACCATTTTGTTTTACCTTTTTGAGTCGCCAACCTTTTTTATAGTCACCGGTTTTGACCGGTGAAGTACTTTTTAGTTCGTCGCGCAAAATTTTCGCATCGTCTTGAATAACTTGTTCAAGTTCTTCAGTAACTTCTTCGGTGTAAGTGTTCATCTGCTTTGCGATTTCATCAGCAAAACTACTAACATCAATATTCATTCTGTACACCGTCAGCAAGTTTCGTCGATAGATAAAGTTCTAACTTATCTTTAGTTTTTTGATAAGTTCGATAAATGTAGTACACTTTATCGTCAACTTTAACTTTGCTTTCGTTATTGTAGTCAACTGCAAAAATTAAAATCATCAGCTGAGGTTTTAGCCCTGCTTCACTCGCCTTGAAAAATTCGTTTTGCGTAACAGATTTTTTGTTGCAAAAAATTCGCTTTTCTGCTGTAATGATTTTTTCATTTCCTAGCTCGTCAAAGTCAATACTTTCACTGACTAAAGTTGCAATAGAATCAAACATTGCTATCAATCCCTTTGCGGTTCGCAATTGCGTCCCTTAGTTTTTCATACTGTTGAATAAATCTATCGTCACCATCACCAAAATTACCTTTGCAATAAAAAACAATAGCTTGAGTGATTAACGCAGAATTTGTTGAAGATATTGATACTCCTGCACCTTGAAGGTCCAGGGTGCAGGAGTCAATTAACATTGATATCTCACTGTCAAATACATCTGCTGTTAGTCTCAGAGATAATTTGACCGCCTTAATAATATCTTGTGAGGCCATTATTTAACCTCCTTGTTCAAATTACGCAGATTTTTTTACTAGCTTAACTAGGCTATCAGTTCTGACTGCCTTGCCATCTGCAAGCATAACCATATCTAGTACCTTGTTATGGGTATCATTATCAATATAGATATTAGTTGTAAGACTTAGTGCCTCATTAAATACATAGTCTTTAAAATCAAAGATAGCGGCAAATGTAATGTCACTAGCTGGACTATCTGTATAACTCTTGATAGCGTCCTCACTGATTGTGTTGACATTTCTGCCGAGTAGCTGAAATTGTGGTTTGCCATCTAAACCAAGGTTCACACGAGCGATAGGCTGACCGTTAGAATCTGTCATACCAAGGAATTGGAAGAATGTTGCGCGAGTCATAATATACTCTGCTGATTCGCTATATACATCTTCGACTAAAGCTTCTGCACTAATTAGAGTTTTATAGTCTAGCTTACCTGCTTTAGTCACATTAACAACCTTTTTAGTTGTTTCTGTTAAAATGCCCTTAGGACATCCAGTACCGGTGCCGTTGATAATAGCCTTATCAATCATCTTTACCATTGCCTGAGCCATTAAGTCTGTAAACTGGCTTTCGAAGATTTCAAGACTTGTTACCTGCATGAATAGTGAGAATGAAACCTTACAGTTAAGCTTGTGAGCCATAAATGTAATCTTGCTTGTTTCAACTTTCTGCTTGTCAGCACCCTTGTCTTCATCAACCCAAGTTGCTACCGGCTTAACTGCTAAAGTTGGAAAAGCAATAGCGGATTCATAATTAGTTTTAAATACCTTAGCGTAGAAAGTACCATAATTTTCTAGCTTGGTGATAATCTGCTCATATAGAGTTGTTGGAACGATAGAACCGGCAGTACTAGAAGTTGTTACTTCATTTTTGAACTTAGCCGGAATTTCTGTGCCATGCTGAACAAAGTTCATAAATGCCTTTCGATATTCTACACTAGCAAAAATGTTAGTAGGTTCTTCGTTGCTTTCACCTGCATTACCTGCAAGTGGTAGTGGCGCAGGTGTCTGCTGGTTGTCTAGCGCCTTCAGATTTGCCTGCACCTGTGCAAACTTTTCAAATTCTTTGTCAAGGTTTTCAATTTTTGCAACAAGCTCACTAGCCTTGTCTAGTTCACCGTTTTCGTTCGCCTTGTTAGCTTTATCGAGTAGATTTCCTCTCACTGCGCAATATTCTTTTTTGTTTTTAAATTTCATTTTAAAATTCCTTTCTCTGCTTTAGATTTAGCAGTTCAATTTTTAGTTGATTTTCTTTCTTTTTCTTCTGCATTTTCGCAATTTTTGCCGGTGCAATCATTCCACCGACTGAGGCAACAAAAGATAAGCTAGCGTTGTTGCTATTTTGCTTGTTTTCAATAATTTTGTCGCAAAATCCCTTTTCAACTGCCTCTTCTGCTGTAAGCCAAGTTTCTTTATTCATTAGCGCAAGTAACTCACTTTCTGCCATACCGGTTTTTAGATGATAAGCATTTGAAATTGATTTATTGCATTTTTTTAAAACTTCTGCTTCGTGCTGATGATCCCGGTTGTCACCGTAAAGACCACTTGAAACATTGTGAATCATCATTAACGCGGTCGGTGCGATTTCGCTATAACCAGCACAAGCAATAACACTTGCAGCACTTGCTGCAATACCTACAATTTTGATAGTTACATTGCCTTCGTAGTTATTGAGCAGTTGAAAAATTTCGCTTGCAGTAAACATATCGCCACCGCCGGAATTGATATTAACTGTAACATCATCACCATTAGCATTTTTTAATTCTTGAGCAATACGATTAGCGCTTGTACAATCCTCGCCGAAGAAATTATAAATCCACTCTTCTGAATTATTGATGATTGGACCTTTAATATTAATTTCAACCATTATTCATCACCTCCTTCACCGTCACCATTTGGCTCCGGTTCAGGGTCAACTACTGTTGCCGTATCAAGTCGGCGGATTGGGTTATCGCCACCCGGTACCGGACCAAGTCCAAGGGTTTCTCGCCATTCATTAACTGTCAATGCGCCTCTGTCAACTAAATTCATAAACTGTAGTTTACTTGATAATGATGCACCTTGTAAATTAAATGAGCCGACGGAAATCTTATTGCCTGAGCCTCTCTGACGCCGAGTAAATAATTTCCTCGTCATTTCTTCTTGTAATGCCTTGATAAATGGTTCTATCTCTGCTTCGTAGTAAGCATTTTCTTCATCTTCATTTGCAGTTGACTGCAAAATCTTTTCAGACATTCCAAATAGAGATAAAATCCTTGTCCTTGTCTTTTCCATTTGCGTTGCGTTCGGTACATAGTCTTGTGCATTAATCTGAGTAGCGTCTGCTTTGGCATCCACCGCAGCAACGCCGACGGAATCACTTGAAATATTTAAATAGTTATCAGCAAACTGCTGTGCGTTTGTTTTTAAGTCCTCATCACGCATTGAAGTTGTGTATTTTAATAACCAACGAATTATTGAGCTGTTTTTGATAGCGTTGATAATTCCTCTGTCTGTAGTTTCTACAACTTCCATCAATGGGGAAAGTGACTTGGCTCTACTTGTGCCGAATATATCGTCAAAGGCAAAATCACCACGAATATGAATAATGTCTCTATCAGATATGGAAAGCCTTTTTCCTCTCGGAAAATTAAATGTGTAATACAAATTTCCTTGCTTGTCTGTATCTGCTGTAGCAGATAAACAAGAAATTGGGAAGAGTTCGCAAGGCATATCGTTCTCATCGCGCAAGATAAGGATATGTAAGTTTTGCGTCAGGTCCATAATGGCCGAACATTTTTTCAAAAAATCGGTAATACACATATACCGATTAGGCTCTTCGAGAAGAAAACGCATATACGGCTCAGGGTTAATCTGTAACACCTTATTACCGTTTTCATCTGTTGAACTTCTTATGTGGTTAATGGTAAGCTTTGCTATTCTCTTTGCCTTAGCGTTAATGCAAGAGCGGACAATATCATTTTCGTACGGACTAAAGCCCCAGGTCGAAAATACATTGTTATCTTTGATTACATCAACTCTACTTATTTTTCTAACTTTTCCGGTGAAAAAGTTTTTAAATCTATCAGTTATCTTCAATATCTCACCACCTTTCAACAAAACATCTTATCAAGATGATATTTTTTAAAATCTTTCCAGCTTTGTACTTGCTGTTCTGCAAGTTCTGCAAGTTCTGCAAGTTCTAACGCCTTGACGGCTTTAGCTTGCGCTACTGCTGTAGAATGTATTTGAAACTTGAAATATTTAAAAATGTCAGGGTTAATGTTGATACCGGAGAGGTATCTTGCTAAAAAATTTGGTAATTCTTTTTGTAAAATAAAGTATAAATATTTTGAATTTATGCCTTTCGGCTTGATTATTCCAAACTTAGTTTCAAGAGTTGAGCTTTTATCTAAATATCTGATAGTTTTATCAGTAGCCGAAAACTGTAAATATAAAGTACCTTTTGAATACACTTGATTCTTCTTTACTCTTTCAATTTCTGCAACATCATAAAGTTTCACAACCTTTGAAGGCTCATTTTGTAATTCTTCAGTGATGGCAATCATTGACTGATATGAAATCCAATTTTTGTTGACTTTTTCAATCGGATTTTTATCAAGATAATTCAAAAATGGCATTATACCATTTTGGTATTCTTCTTCGATTTCTGGTGTAGCAAATTCAAAATCTTGTATCATCTCAGCAATTTCTCTTTCTTGCTTTTGAATTTGCATATCAATATTTACAAGTTCCTTAACTGTATCACCAATTGGCGGTAAAGGTTCAGGCTCATAATTATCAACATATCTTGGGATGTTCAAATTATAGTCATTTTCAATAATCTTTCGTAAATTTACAAGACAAGCAAACTTATTAACAGTTCTTCTGTTGTGATAAGTTTCCACTATTCTTTCAATTTGCTCTGGTGTCATTAGATTTTGCTTGCCATTCTTTTTGAAATCTCTTGAACCGCCAATAAACAAAATCTTATTATCTTTTTTAGCTTTATCAAAAACAATAATGCAAACTGGGATTGAGGTATTCAAAAATAACTTGTCCGGTACTCCGATTACTGCTGATATTAGATTATTTTCGATAAGTTGTTTTCTAATTTTCCCTTCTGCTGCACCTCTGAAGAGTACACCATGAGGCAAAATGTAGAAGGCTTTGCCATTGTCATTTAATCTTGATAAACCATCTAGCACAAAAGCATAGTCACTTTTTGCTTTTGGTGCTAACTCATAACCGGTGAACCTTTCGTCTGTTACCAGTTTCCAAGGAAGGGAATAAGGTGGGTTAGATATTACGCAATTTACTTTCTGTTCTTCATAACCACCAGCAACAGTTATGTTACTATATTTTTCGCCCTGCGTGAGTTTATAAACTTTTTCAACTTTATTTTCCAAAACATTTTTTGTAAAACTGTTGCTTGCATATTTCTTATACACAAATTTAATAGCAACATAGGTATGCTCATTTGAGATAGTTCCTCACACTGATAGTTTATCTCTTTTGAGCCGATTCCTACACTTAAAGCTCCGGTACCACTACAAATATCAATAACATTTTCTGTTTGTGGTATTAATTTTGAAATTAATGTACACAAGCTGTCAGGCGTATAGTCTTGTTTCAATGCGTTTCTGTTTGCATTATTTTCTTGAAAATAATCTCTTAAGCAATCGTTTCTATAATCAAAATCATATTGAAGTAATTTATCACAGAGCTTGTCTTTTTCACTTTCATTCATCAACTTTGAAAGCAGTACTTTCGGTAATTCAAAACTCTCAGTGATTCCAAAAATATCATTGATAATTGCAGTATCAAGTTTCTTTTTTTGCTCAAAATTAAAAACAAACATTTTTATCACCACGCTAAATTAAGGTCATATATTCATCACGATTATTACAAAGAACAGTGTAGGCATCTAGTAATGCTGCTGTACCGTCAATTCTTCTTGTAGCTTTTGAAGTTTTTGCCGGCTGAATATTGCCGTTAATATCTTCATCAATCGCGGTGTTAGATAAACACCATTTGTCAATAGGATTATTGTTGTAAACTATGAGTTTTTTCTGTAGGTCAGCCTTTAGGTTTTTCATAGGGTTTGACAATGTTTTCTTGCCTTGGATGACCGGCACCATAACGTCGCCGAAAGTATTTTTCATTTCATCCACCCAATATACCGCTGACCAAGAGTCATAACCGACTTTGTAAATATATATATCAAGTTCATTTTGAACTTCCTTGAACCACTCCGTCACACATTTAGCGTTAATTTTATTTCCGGGAGATAATCTCATATATCCTTTATCTACCCAAATATCATAAGGAATTCTATCTTCTTTAACTTTCTTGTCAATCAAATCGGCAGGAATCCAATACATAGATAAGCAATAAATGTGTTCGTCGTTTGGAACACAAAAAAGCACTTTGGCTGCTGTAAGGTCAGTAGTACTAGATAAGTCAGCACCGCCAATACCGTATCTTGGTTTTAGTTCTTTAACATCGAATGTTTTTTCATTGTTAAGTTCTTCAAAGGTCAACCAACTTTGAACCGAAGTTTCAGGAATGTTGAATTCCTTGCACAAAAGGTTTTTAACAAGCTCAGTTTTGTTTTTTGCTTTATCAACTTTATCTCTTAATGTAGATAATTTTTTGATAGTTCCAAGCCCTGGATTTGCTTTTTTCCAACAATTCGGGTTGGTCCATTCCTCACGCTTGTCTAGTTCGTAGATAACATACAAACTATGCTCATCCTTGAAACCATTATCATCAAACAAGCCATTAATAGCGTTTTTTGCGTCGTCATATATATCGTCATATATGTCATTTCTGATAGTTCCGGCGGTAGTAGTGATTAATACAAGAGGTTGTTCTCTGCCTGCCGTACCGTCTGACATAATGTCAAATAAGGCTCTGCCGTTTTTCCACTGATGGAGTTCATCCATCAGACAACAATGTACATTCAAGCCATCGAGGGTATCGCTATCGGATGCCAAAGGCTTAAATATTCCACAGTTGTATTCTTCTGATGATAGTTCATTGTGCAAAGTCTTAATTTTCTCAAGTAAAAATTCAGACTTACGGACCATTCGTTTTGCTTCTTGCCATATAATCTTTGCCTGGTCTTTTTTTGTCGCCACTGCATACACTTCCGGACCCTGTTCACCGTCTGCGATTAACATATACAAACCGACGACTGAGGCTAGTAGAGATTTACCATTTTTCTTCGCAACAATCAAAACAGATAGATTATATTTTCTAAGGCCATCAATACCTACAAAGCCAAAAGTAGCAGCTAACCACGCTTTTTCCCAAAGCTCTAATTTGACTAATTGACCACCAAATTTACCTTTTGAATTTCTGCAAAAATTTTCAGCAAATTCTAAAATATGATTGGCTCTTTTGTTAGAATAAAAATACTCGCCAGGGTGTTCAACATCCCAAGCGAGTTTTTTATAAACAGTTCTGACTTTCTCTGATACGACTTCTTCTCCGCTTTCGATTTTATCCCAATATTCTAAAATTGGGTTATAATTTAAAGGGTATTTTTTAAATTTTTGACTCATATTTCATCCCGAGAATTAACGAAATCGTCTAAAAAGTCAATTTTTTCTGTTGGTTTTTCAACAGCTTTCGGCAACATATCATCCAACTGCTTAATGAATTTTAAGTAGTTACCAGTCATTGTATTGTACAAATCTGCTTCCGGCCTTCGGCGAGAATAAGGAGCTTGATTTTCAGACTGGCTAAACATTTCCGTTGTGCCATTCTCTTTCAAATCTTCGGCAAGATATTTCAGTGTTACTCGGACAAAAGCAGCATTTTCAATCAAGCCGGGGATGAGGTCTTTTCTTTTAACATCAATGTCTTTGTAGATTTCCTCAAGTCGCTTTATTTCTTTCTTGATTTCTCTTTGCTTCTTCTTTGTTAAATCAACTTCTGCCATATCTACTCAACTCCTTTCTTTGAAATGGGAGGGGGGTCATACGCACGACCTGCGTCTTTTTTCGAGCTCCTCCCTCGGTTCCACAATGGTAAATTTTGGTAAAAAATTAAGGGGGGACTATGAAATTTCCCTCCTTATCGAAATAATATTTTCTTTCTTCGCGCTGAAACACATTATGTAACTTGTCATGACATTCTTTGCAAACCCATTCAAGGTTGTTTTCGTTCAATGTCACATTTGGATTGTTAATATTCTCAGGTGTCAGGTGTTCTTTGTGATGGACAATATATCCGAGTCTTTCCCTGCACTCTTCACACACACCACCATCGGCTAACAATCTATTTCGAATGAATGTATCTCTACACTTCTTCCACTTTGCTGACGAATAGAATGCTTTTGCAAATTCTTTAGCCATTTGCAACACCTCTTGTCGTGACGGTTTAGGTGCGACCTAAACCAGCCTAAAGGCCGCACCTTATTGAGTCACCATTAAGAAAACTATGAGTCGAAATCAATCAGTAGGCTTACTACCTTTTGAGTTCATTATGATATTACCATAACGAAAAAGAACTTGTAGAACATTTAGAACATTTTTAAAAATATTTTATTGTTCTTTGCACTTTCATTCTCAAAGCTGCCTCACTGCGATTACTGCTATAGTTCCCCAGTTGTTGATGAATTTCTTTCCAACTTTCGCCTCGCTTGATGTAGTGACGAACTGCGTATCTCACTGTACTGTCGTCAATACTATCAATTAGAGTATCAATTAATGTTAGTGTGTCAATTATCGCCGTTATCTTGCTATTAATCAATGCTAACTTGTGTCTATCTGCTGAGGTTAGTTTATGACCCTCAATTCCAACCGGTACAGACAAATACGGATATTCTGTTGATGAGCCTCTGACAGTGTCAGTGATCGTCTTGTTTTCAATCTCTTCTTTCTCATCTTCCAAGTCTAACTTTTCTGCCTTCAATCCTGGGTACTTATTCTTGAGCGTTCTAAGTTCTGCAAGCGTCATAATTTTCTCCTTTACTGCTGTACCAATTTATTTAATCTTTCCTAGATACTTCTGACCTTTCCATTGACCGTAGGTCAACCTAGTTCCGTTTTGATGATTGTACATTTTAAGTTGATGCACTTCTACACAAAGATGGTCCTTGAAGTTGCTTTTCTTGCTTCTCTGTTTAACCAAATGTGGATATGTTAATTCTCTGCACTTGTCACACATTCTGTTCTTACTGTTTCTAGCAGTGAAGATGTCGCCACACAACATACATTTTTTCTTTACTCGTTCACTCATTTTGATACTCCTTTTTGCGTTCAACTGCAAAGCCCTATTTCTGCACTTGAGTTCTTGCAAGCACGATATATTTTTCAATTTCTTCTCTTGCATCAGTAAAACCACGACAGACTACGCAATAGTAGCCTTGATTTGCAAGTTCAGTTAGCCACTTGTTCTGCAAGTCAGTAGTCTTGTTCTTGCCCCATTTCATTTCAATGTACAAGCCGAAAAAACCACCACGAGCCACCGGCAGAAATAGATCAGGCACACCCGGTTTCACACCTTCACATTTTAAGTTCATAGCCTCTAGTTTGTTTCTACTTCCACCGTTGGGACAGTGATAGATTAGTGCTAAATCTTCATAGCCTTTGTACAATGACATAGTGTTACACCATGCTATTAGTTGTTTCTGTTGTTCTGCCTCTGTTGAGGCTATTCCTTTGTATTTCGTCATTCTCAAATTCCTTTCTTTTTACCAATTTTCTATTATGCTGCAAATTCCACAACATTCCCATTTTCTACAGTACCACTCACAACTTTCCTTGATACATTCTTTCTTCAAGATCGGACAAATTTTCCCTTGTTTTTTTACTACTGTGTGTTTTACTTCTGTCTCTTCGTTTTCAAGAGCACAAATATTCAACTTGCATTCTGTGCCGGATCTTGAAACGCACTTTAAATTTGGAAATTTACATTTCATTGTTTTAGCCTTTCTTTTTCGTAAAATATTGATGAATTAAAAAAAGTAAATGAATAACTACAAGCCCAGCTATCATCAAGTGGACAGTAATCAGATACAAGCGTATAGCCCTTGTCAGGTACATCAACGATTTCACCTTTTTCAAGTTTGGCAAATCGTCTTTTCCCACACTTTACAACTTTGACTTCCGGTTTGGTTAGATTTCTGCTTGTCATTAATCGCTTAGAGCCTTGAATATCTTTGCGTATGTATTCGGCCAGTTTGAAGAATTGGCCATCCTCGTAAAGTGGCTGAAGATTAATGCCATTCTTCCATTTCCACTGTTCGCGGGCAATTTTAACTATCTCGGCAGATAAGATAATGTGCAAGTGCCAGTTTTTTCCCCTGATACCACACTCGATGAAACCTATATACTTAACCTCTAAGCCTTTCTTTTTTGCGTGATACTTTGTTCGATTTATAAACTTGTTGACCTCCTTGCGAAATTCACTTTCGGTGAAAGTTGCAGACGGAGCAGACAAACGCACAAAGTAATCGCCGGCAGAGAAGTTGCAACAAATAAGTCTCTGAGTGTTTTTGATAGCTCTTATCTTATTCGCTTTCTGTTGTTGTTCTTTCGTTTTGCAAATATTCTTTCCTCTTGCAACATTCTTTTTGTTGCGAGGTTTTAAGCTCTTAATGTATTCAATTTCTGTGAGATAACCACTCTTGATTGTTCTCTTGTAGTAATACATTTCCAATTCCTTTTACTTTTTTATTTTTGAGTTTTTATATATTTTCCTCGCTTAATTAATCCGTTAAGCAGGATTTACAAGGGCATTTCAGCCCTTGCACTTTTTCTTAAAATTCTATGAAAGATTAAGTTCCATCTTGTCACAGTATCGAGAAATATCTTCTAGTTCTCTAAGAGTTCCTCGATATGTCTGAGCTTTAGTTACATAGTTCGCATATATCATCAGATGATGATACGAAATAAAACCTGGATGTTCCCTCATGAATTGAATTGTTAAGTCAATTTCTTCTCTTGTAATGTCTCCGTATGCCAATTTGACAAATTTGTGTTGACTCATTTTCATTAGTTTCTTCATTGCTCAGCCTCCGCAATTTTCTGTATTAAATCGCTTTTTGCAAAAAGTAAGTTCGCAATAGCGATAGCTAACTTCTTTCTTGTCTGTTCATCAGCAACTAAAGCAATTAAACTCTCAATCTTTGCGATTGTTGTTTGTAGATTATCAAATTGCAACTTAAGATTAATAAGATTTTCGTCAACTGTAGAAGTTGACTTCTTAGCAGACTGCTCAAGTTCAGCAATCTTGTTTTCATATTCTTGCTGATTCTGTAGCATTTCTTTCTTAAGCTTTAAAGCGAGTTCCTTGTTTTGCTTTAGTTCCTTTGCAGTTGACTGCAAATCTTCTTCGTGTTTTTCACGCTCAGCAGTTAAAGCCTTGTCAATTTCTGATGAGAGTTTCTCAGCTACTGCATCATCAATTGCAGTAGCTGACTTTTCTTTCTGCTGTACTAATTCAGTTTCTAACTGTTTGTTCTTGTTCTCCAAACTAGCAACAAGTTCACTACTTTTTTTGCTATCAGCTTTAGCTTGTTTCAGCTCCTCAGCCTGTTGCTCAAAGTTAAATGAGAGTTGTTCGCCTCGACCTTGCAGGCGTTTGACTTCTTCTTTAAGCTCTCTAACTGTCAGTTCTTCAGCAGATTCAGTAATTTCTTCTCTGTCGAGTGCCGAAACTTGACTTATTAATTCCAACTTGGTGATACCAAGGTTTTCGTTAGCCTCTATAAACTTGTTGCCGAGTTTTTCATATGTACTTATATAAGCATAGGCTTGTCGGCTCTTAATTCCTGCTTTTTCTTCCGTGTACTGCTCAAATGTGGTACATCCTAGTGAGAGATAGAGCTTTTCATCTCTCATCGTCTTAAGGTTTTGACAAACATTGACTAGCGCAGTTGCAAGCATCCGCTGATTAAGCATTATGCTTGCGTGTAGAGCGTTTGCTCTTTCTTCTTTTGTTTCTGCCAATGTGGCAGTGGTATTGATTAATTCATTCATCAACTTGCTTTCCTTTCTTTTTTGATATTTTTGCTATTATGGATATAATCTAAAAATTCATCCATAAATTTTTTGACTTCTGCTGGTGCTGAAGCATTGTTCTTTGCTCGGCACTGTATCAATTTATCATTAAGAGAAATTTCTACAGTACAGTAAGCCTTGTCCGGCTCTGCTTTCTTTCTCACCACTAGTAAAATTGTTTTTCCTTTTAAGTATTTCTCACAATAATTTGTGTAAACGCAGTTATTCTGTTGTTGGGCTTCCTCATACACTTCATCAATTGGGACAAGCGGACGAATAATGAGCCCTTTACTGCTGTAAGTGTATTTCTTCTTATACTTCTTAAGTAATTTGTTAAACTTGCTTAGTTTCTGTTCCAACTTTTCTTTTCTTTCTTCGTCTTCTTTTTGCTGAAGCATTTGGACTGCATTATCGTGAGCAACTTTAAAATCTGAGGGAAATAGGGTGTTTTCGTTATCTTTGCTGATGTTTAATCTATCTAATAAGATTAAATAATCATTATAATCACAAAAAACATCAATTTTCTGTTGTTTTAAATATTTAACAATCTTATGATAGCTACGATACTTATGTAGCAAGTCGAGTTGTTCTCGATAATTAAAAATGCCAACATTTCTGAGGTGGTAAGCATCTGTTACAGAAATTTTATTTCTTATGAAGAATAATTCTTCTATGATGGCACTTTGGGTTCTTCCAAGTGGGTTCGGAATTTTCTCTTTGATTTCTCTTAATTCAGCCTTATTACACTTGAACACTTCTGTAACTGTAGATCTTCTAAAATTGAAAATTCTACCTTTAAAATTAGAACTATTATAGTAATAGTATCCATTTTTAAAGTTTACGAACTGCCTAACTATCATTTCGAAGCCTTCGAGCAGTAATTTTTCCAGTACCGGATATTTATTGCTATAATATAGAAACGAGACAAGTAACTTGTCCTCATCACAAACACCAAGTTCAAAATTTCTGTATTTATCCAACTTTGAGTATTTTAAGCTAGTGTTTTTTAAGTTACTATCATTAAAATAGAAATAGTAAGTTGGTTTGTCCCTATAGTGACCAAAGAGGTCATAACGGCTCAGTTTTGGCTCTTTGATTTTGTCAACTTGAAAAAAATGGTGCTTTGGATTGTTGATGTTATCACAACTACAGTACCAACTGTCAGGATATTCGCCCCAGTAGGGCTCATAGAAACTATAACCCGCACGCTTCAATATGAGGCTTTCGCCATTTCTCAAAAAAATTCGCTTATCTTCCGAATAAGTAATTCTTGGTTCATTTGATGTAGGGATGTTGTAATCAACACAAACATAAAAACTACGAATGAAAGCACCACCGGCTTTATTTTGCAGAACTACTATATATTCTTTTCGCTCAAGCGTTTTTCTGCCTCGCCAGGCATCATATTTCTTGACTTGCTTGTAGCAAAAAGGGCACATTCTCACATCTCTGTGTTTCCATTCTGCGACAAATTCAATTTTGTGATTATAGTTGTTGTCAACAAGTCTTCCTGTCTGCTTTTTGTGATATTTTTTGCAAGCGGTGCAGTAAAAACCGTTCTTGTCAGCGAAAGCGTAGTTGCTACACAACTCTTTCTTTATATCTTCCTCAAAAGTTCGAGGTAATGCAGGTGGGTTGTGCATTACCATCTCAATAGTTCTCTTGTTCATTTTTCTTTGACCTCCGGAAAAATTAAAGGAAGTCAAAAAGGTTAACCGGTCCTTGTTGGTCCGGCTCTTCCTTTGGCTCTTCAATCGGCACCGGTATGGTATCTTTCATTACTACCTCATCAGTAGCAAATTCGTAAAATTCCTTGACCCAATTCCAAACGGTTCTATCTTCAATCATCGCGTAGCCGTTTTTGGCTTGTTTCTTTGCTTTACTTCTGACACTGCTGATACAATCAGATAGTGTCTTGTTCATTACCTTTTCAGCGTTTTCTGCGCTAAGAAGGTAGTTATCTATGATATAGCTAGTGATTCTTACTGCTGTATCGTCTTTCATTTTGTCTGCTTCACTATCAATCTTGTTGATAGCCTTCTGTATGATTTCATTTTCCATGCTCATAGTTCCTTTCTTATTTTTTTATGATTTTCTTTGTTAATAGATAATTAACTGTTAGTTCTTCAAACTTTTCTCGTTCCTCATCACTGATGGGGTAGCGAGTGGTTAGACCGTTTTTAAACTTGTATCGCTCATATATTTTCCTTATATATGAGTTGTTCAAATTGAGCTTATAACTGTATGGGTTATTAGTTAAAAAAATAGGACAACCTTTGCAAGTAACATTGATATTCTTCTGTACGATTTTATCTATATTACTTGACATTTAGTTATCCTTTCTTTATACTATAAGTGACGGTTGACAAACCGCTCACTTTTTTATTTTTGAGTGAGGACTACCAATTTTTTGGTAGTCCTCATTATTTTTTTGCAATCAACTGCAAAAACACACTATTCTTAATGTTAGTATCTTCTTGCAGCTTAATGCCAAAAATCTTCTCAAATGCTTCTCTGTTACTTTTGACTTGCAACCTTGCTACGCAGTATCTGATAGCATTTCTCGCGGCCTGCCAAGTTCTAACTTTGTATTTGCATTGAATTTCTTTGTACAAGCTTTCCATAGACTTGTGCGGGTGCTCATGCAAGATGTCAACCGCTTCAAGTATGTATCCGTACCCCTTGAAATTCGGAGTTATTCCGATATTACACAATATCTTTTCTGTTTCGTTCATTTTTCTGTTCCTTATAGTACTGTTTTATAGCGCCCTCATATGCCACTTCAATTATCTTTAACATATCTTTTACGCTTTTAGTTTGACAAATAGTCAAGCAAAGTTGAGCAACTAAATTCACTAGCTCTGTATCACTTCCATTCATGGAAGTATAAGCAAAATTCGTGCCGGACTTGACATCTGTGATGCCAGTAACAAGCAGATATGCGTTATTTTCTTTTTTGGCTACCTTATCGACTTTCTTATGTAGTGCTTTAATTCTCAATTTATTCATTTTTCTTTCACCTCACAAGGCATATTCCAACATTCTCGACAGTAGTTAGAGTTATTGCAAAGCCCCTCAGTACCGGCCATCTTGCAGTATTTGCTGCCTTCCAAGCCTAGACTTCTTACACAAATGTACGGTACACCGTCATTTTCATTGATAATAATATTTGGAAACTGCTTTAGCGCAATTTCTAAATTGGTTTCAACTTCGTGCTGTTTAGACCAATTTTGTACCATTCTTTGTGCTATTGACGGATTAAATAATTCAAGTGCTTTACAGTCAATCTCATACTTGCTTGCCATCTGACCTAAGATACATTTCTTACAGTTAATACTGCAACCGTTTGTCATTCGTTGCTTTTCTAACTGATAGTTAATAAAGCTATTACAATCCATTACTGTACCTCCTCACCTTCAACAGTATGTTCTAGTTCTTCAACTTCCTTGCCGGTGGCTTCATAGACGCATTTATCACAAAACTGGTTTTTTGTGATTGCGTAATCGTACTTGTTATAAGAGCTTTTAAACTCTCTAATGTAATCTTGCACCATCTTCGGTACTGTATAAGTTATCAGGATATACAGTGCCGGCAGTAAGAAGATACCGCCATGCTTAGTGTTGATACTTATATGACAAGTAAGGCTAATGCCTACTATCACCATCATTAACAGTAAAAAGCCTATTAACTTAATCTTGTTCTTGTTCTTCATCATTCTGTACCTCTACTGGTTCTCTAAATTCAAGTTCGCCATTTTTAAGTTGCTTTTGATAGTGTGCTTCAATAATTTCACTAGCTAACTTGTCATTTTCTCTTTGATATTTTAACAATTTAGCTTCTAACGAGTAAATTCTATCTTTATATGTATCTTCTACGACTTTAATGTCATTCTTTGTTCTGCTTAGTTGCTGAGCAAGTTCAAGCTTCTCTTTTTGAAGTTCTTCGTTCTCGTTAGCAAGTTTTTTCTTGCCTTCTGTAACGTCAAAGAAATACTTATCATACATCTTCCGAATTTGAACTTCCTTGTCCCACTGACTTGTTATTATCGCAATGATGATTAACAGTATCATCATTACTACTATTCCTACTGTGTTCAATGTAATCTTCCTTTCTTTGTGAGTAGTAACTGCAAGCAATGCCTCTGTCTCGACTCTGACAGTAGATGTGCCTACACTTAGTACAGTTGCCGGTTCCTTTTATCTTCATCATTTTGTTTCGATTTTCACAACATCCGACAGAGTTAAAATAACCGACCCACTAGAGCATTGAAGAATATAAGTGTTTTCATTGATGTAAACTTTTGTTACATTGTGCACTAGTTCTGTTGAACCGTTTTTATAGACAACCGTAGCCTGAGCCGGTTGACTATTGCAAATACAACCTATCATTTTGAATTCTCCTTTCTTAACATTGCCTCTAACAAGATTTTTGCTAGGTTTTCAGTTTGCTTTTCATCAATCTGTACTGCTGAAGGTTCTTGTACTGTCACAAACTGGCCGTCAGCAGTTCTCTTTGCAATTAAAGGCTTCATCTTATCACCTCCTAATTAAGAAGCCTTTGGTGGCTTTTGTTCTGTGCTTTCTGCCTTAGCTGATTCTAACCCAGCGATAAAACCGAGAATGTACTGCTTTTCTACTTCTTTGAGTTTTTGCAAGTCAATGGTGATTTGTTCCATTTCAACTTTTTTTGTTGTCATAAAATTACCTCCTTTGAGTATTATGCTAAAATAATAAGTATAGTTGCTTTAAATATTAGTGCTATACTCATTTACTACACTTTTTATTATACTCAAGTATTACTCAATGTTAATAGTTTTTTCATAAAAAAATAAAGAATTTTTCTTTATTTTGAGTTGACTACTCAAAATAAATAGTGTATAATTAATAATAGATAAGAAAGGTGGTGAAATTATGAATACTCAAAATGAAAATCCGACTACATTAGCTGAGCGAATGAAGTTAATCCGAAAACATTTTAAGTTGTCACAATACGAATTTGGTCGTAAAATTGGAACAACTCGTGATGTGATCAGTAACATTGAACAAGGAAGGTCTGATTTAAAACCTGTTTTAGCTGAACATCTTTGCTCCGTATGTAACATTGATTTAGTGTGGCTGAACGATGGGACCGGCGAAATGTTCATTAATACTGATTCTTCAATCTATGAAGACTTGCAAGAAAAATACAACTTGAACGAAACGGACTTAAAAATCATTCGTGGAATTCTCTCGTTATCGTCTGAACAACGAGAAAAGGTAGCAGATGTTATAAGAATGTTGGCCAACACTCTTAACGAAGAAACTGAATAGAGAAAGCAAGAAAGCCCAAGGCACATTGAGTGTCTTGGGCTTTCGTTATTCTCACTTATTGATTACGATATATGCGATTAATGTATGTATATATTCGTTCTAACTTGTGAATTTTCACTTTTTCGTTTGTGTTTTGCTTTGCAATAATTTCTATTGCTTTGCTAATGCGTTCGATTAATTCTTCTGCGTTCTTCATAGTGAGAACCTCCTATGTAGTATTTTGTATTGCACAAATGATACTATATATTATCTAGATTATACTTATAAAAATGTTACAAATTCAACAAGTAAATTTTTCCAATTTATTTTTAATTCTTTTTGTTTCTTTTTGTTTCTTTTTATAGTATAATTAAATTAGATATTATATATTAGTGCTTACATATATAATGATAAAAACTTTTGCAAAATAAAAAGGAGCTTAAAAAATGAAGAAAAAGAAATCAGCATTAAACATTGCAGGGATTGTCTGTATATCAGTTGGAATTATCGGACTATTAGGGTTATTTACTGAGAATGACAAGTTGAACTTGTTCCTTGGCTCAGCTTTTTTAATTGTGCTTGGCTTTATTTTTATTGCAATTAACAAATTTACTCATAAAGACAGTAAAAATAACACATCTAATAACATCAATTTACAAAATCAACAACAAATTAATAATAGCGTTACTGCTGTACCGGTTCAGGAAGAAAAGAAAGAAATCAAGAGCTTTACGCTTGATGAAGCTATTAATGTATATTGTTGCACTGAACATAGTAGTTGTTCTGCTATCTATGACTATAAGCAGTACTTTACTGATGCTTTTAGCTGCATTGCTGATAATGTAGCAGAACATAAGATTATATTAAGTGATGACAAAGTATTGAGAAAGAAAGAACTGCACAACCCAATTACGAATTACAAGAATATAACTAAAACTACTAACTGTAATAAGATTAAGAACTTTGTTGCAGTTGACTGTGAAACAACCGGACTCAAAGCCGGAGGTAATGACATAATTGAACTTGCAGCAGTTAAGTTTGTTGATTTTAAACCGGTGGAAAAATATCATACATATTTAAAGCCGAGAAACCCAATCCCAGCTGATGCAACTGCCATTAACCATATCACTGACGATATGGTGGCTAATAGTCCGATTTTCGCACAAATTTGTGCAGATTTTCAGAATTTTGTACAAGATTTTGCGATTGTTGCTCACAATGCAAGTTTTGATATGAAATTTCTTCACGTCAGTGGGCTTGATTTATCAAAACATACCGACAAGGCTTATGATACTTACACTTTAGCAAAGACTAAAATCAAAGACTTAGATAGTTATAAACTATCTAGCTTGTGCGAGGAGCAGAACATACAGTGTAGTAACTATCATACTGCACTTGCTGATGCACTAGCGTGTGGAATACTCTTTGTCGATATTGTTAAGATTGTCAAAGAAGTTAAAAGCGTAGAAAATTTATAAAAAACTAAAAATACTCAAAAATAAAAAGGTGAAATAATGAATGAAAAAATTAATGCAGTGATTTATGCTAGATTTTCTAGCCATAATCAACAAGAGCAGTCTATCGAGGGACAACTGCGTTATTGTAGTGATTATGCAAACAAAAACGGTATGACTGTTATTAATAGTTACATTGATAGAGCCATATCAGGTACATCAGACAACAGACCATCTTTTCAGCAGATGATAAAGGATAGCAATAATCGTAAATTTGATATTGTCCTTGTATGGAAATTAGACCGTTTCGCTAGAAACAAATACGATAGTGTGGTGTATAAAAACAAGCTAAAAAAAAACGGAGTTAAGGTAATCTCTGTTACTGAGTACCTTGGTGAAGGTACTGAAAGTGTTTTGCTTGAGTCTTTACTAGAGGCAATGGCCGAGACATACTCTAGGCAGTTAAGCGAAAATGTGCAAAGAGGTATGAGAGAATCAGCGATGAAGGGTCTGTCAACCGGTGGTAATATCCCACTCGGCTATAAGATTATCGACAAAAAATATGTTATTGATGAGGCAGAAGCTGAAATTATTAAATATATCTTTAACAACTACGCAAACGGAAAACCAAAGAAACAAATTATTGATGAAATCAATGCTAAAGGGTGGCGAACAAAGAAAGGCTGTAAATTTAAATACAACTCATTTAACACAATCCTTAAAAATCGGAAATACATAGGTGAATATAACTATCAGGATTTAGTTGTTAAAGACGTAATACCGGCTATTGTTGATGTTGATATATTTAATCAAGTACAAAGCCAAATGACTCAAAACAAGCGAACCGCAGGTACTCAATCAGCAAAGAGAGAGTACCTACTCTCAACAAAGCTCTTCTGTGGGCAATGTGGCGGAGCTATGACCGGTGAAACTTCTACCGGTCGCCACGGTGGGAAATATGGTTACTATATGTGCCGGAATAAAAAATTTCACAAAAATAATTGTGAGAAAAAAAGAGAAAAGCAAGAAGAACTTGAAGAGTTTGTAGTACAGAAAACTGTAGCAATGTATAGCGATAAGCAGTTTATGCATTTGATCGCAAAAAAGGTTGTCAAACTGTATAATGATGAATTTGGCAGTAATCATGTTACAACTCTTGAGGAAAATAAACATAAGCTAGAAACAAGATTTGACGAATTGTCTGATGCACTAGTTAAAACTGCAAACGCAAGAATGTTAGACAAATTTAACAAAGAAATTGAACAGATTGACATTGAACTACAAGAGCTAGAAATTGAGATAGCAAGAGAAAATTCGATTGCACACGCTCAAATGACTGTTGATGATGTTATTGACTTTATAAATGAAGTTATGCAAGGAAATATCAAAGATAAAGAATTCCAGAAGCAAATTATTGACACATTTATTAATGCTATCTATGTATTTGATGATAAACTTGTCATATACTATAACGGCTCCAGCGAGGCAGAAAAAGTCAACTACTCTGATATGCTTAAAGATATGAAAAAAGGTGCGACTTCTAACACTTTTGCTCCACCATAGAACGCATTAGCATTTGCTAGTGCGTTTTTTTATTGTACATTAATAATTTTAGTTGTATAATTATGTTATTACACTTTAAGAGGTTTTATTATGAATAAGGAACTAGCTTACAAATTAGTTAAAAATAATGATGAAATTCATTCTTTTTATCTTCTTGCAGACAAAGTATGGCATGAGTACTTTCCTTGTATTCTTGAGAAAGAACAAATTGACTATATGGTTAAAATGTTCTTTAGTAAAGACGCTATGGATAAGCAAATTAATAGTGGCTATGAATTTTATTTTGTGCAAATGAATAATGAAAATATAGGTTTCATTGTTGTTCATCCGGAAGAAGAAAAGTTATTTTTAAGCAAACTTTACCTAACATTTGAAAACAGAGGTAAAGGCTACGCAAGTAAAATGATGAACTTTGTTATCGCAAGAGCAAAAGAGCTAAAGAAGAAATCAGTTTACTTAACTGTAAATAAATACAATAAGCACACAATTGATGTATATAGCCATTGTGGCTACAAAACAATAAGAAGTGAACAAACTGACATTGGCAAAGGTTATATTATGGATGACTATGTAATGGAACTTACATTATAAGCCAAAATACTCCTTTTTATTTGACTACTGCACTTTAATGTGGTAAAATGATAAAGACTTTTTATTATGGAGGGGTATTATGACAACATCCAACATATGCATATTAATATCCATTGTAGCATATCTTTTCCTTGTGCTAATAATCGGTGTTGTATGTGCTAGACAAAACAATTCTGTAGATGACTTTTATTTAGGTGGCAGAAAACTAGGTCCACTTGTAACTGCAATGAGTGCTGAGGCCTCTGATATGAGTTCTTGGCTACTTATGGGACTTCCAGGTGTTGCATACCTAAGTGGTGCCAGTGAAGCTGTGTGGACAGCTTTAGGCCTTGCTATCGGTACATATTTTAACTGGCTAATTGTTTCTAAAAGACTTCGTAACTATAGCCAAAAGATTGACGCTATTACTATTCCGGAGTTTTTCTCAAAAAGATTTGGTGAAAAGAATAAGGTTATTATGGCAATTTCAGCAGTAGTAATCATTGTATTCTTTGTTCCATATACTGCATCCGGTTTTGCTGCTTGTGGTAAGCTATTCAGTACAGTATTTGGTCTTGAATACCATTTGGCAATGGTACTCTCTGCACTTGTTATTGTAGGCTACACAACTATCGGTGGTTTCCTTGCAGCATCAACAACAGACTTTATGCAAAGTATTATTATGACAGTTGCTTTAATTGTTATTCTTGGCTTTGGTACTTATTCTGCCGGTGGTTTTGAAAATGTTATTGCAAATGCTCAGTCACTTCCGGGTTACTTTAGCTTAACAGAAAGCTTTGATGCAGCTACAAAAACATCAACACCATTTAGTTTACTTTCAATATTCTCCCTACTGGCTTGGGGTCTTGGTTACTTTGGTATGCCACATATTTTACTAAGATTTATGGCTATTGGTGACAGTAAGCAGTTAAAGCTATCAAGAAGAGTTGCAACTGTATGGGTTGTTATTTCACTTGCAATTGCAGTATTTATCGGTTTTGTAGGTCTTGCTATGACAAATAACGGTACTCTTGAACACTTAGCAGATAGCGAAACTATCATAATAAGCATTGCAAATCTACTTTCTAAGAATGGTATTGTATTTGCTTTATTAGCCGGTGTTATCTTGGCCGGTATCTTGGCATCAACAATGAGTACTGCTGACAGTCAGCTACTGGCTGCATCTTCCGGTGTTTCAGAAAACATTGTTGGTGGATTATTTAAGGTTAAAACATCAAAAAAATCAGCTATGATTATTGCCAGAGTTACACTTCTTGTAATCTCAGTTGTAGCAGTTATCCTAGCTTGGGACCCTAACTCATCAGTATTCCAAATTGTATCATTTGCTTGGGCCGGTTTTGGTGCAGCATTTGGTCCTGTTGTACTATGTGCTTTGTTCTGGAAAAGAGCTAATAAGTACGGTGCATTCACCGGTATGTTTGTAGGTGGTGCTATGGTATTTGTATGGAAGTACCTAATCGCTCCTATCGGTGCATCTAACCCTGAACTTTCATTCCTAAACATTTATGAACTACTACCTGCTTTCTTAGCCGGTTTAATCGTAATTATTGTTGTTAGCCTACTAACTAAAAAGCCTAGTCAGGACATTGTAGATACTTTTGAAGAAGTAAAGAAAATGAATTAATTTATAGTAAGTAAGTTAAGTCAGTTTTGTCATATAGTTATCTACTGTATAGAACACTATTCAAAAGATACAACTGTATTTGTAGCAAATCAAATGAAAAATCATAGAAAAGTATTTCAATTAGAAAAACTAAATTAGAAAAACTAATAGATAAGCATTTGCCTGAGAAGGAATTATTAAATGAGATTAAAAAGTTGGAAAACGATTTTTAATCATCACATTTAGCACTAATATTCAGATAAGGATACCATCATTGGTATCCTTATTTTTTGCTATTTTGATTTTAACTAAGTATTCATACATTTACTATATTAACACTTTATCAATTGATACAGCTTAAATCTGAGGATTTATAGGCATAGCAAAAGGCTGTTGCCTCATTGCAACAGCCTTTTCTTATTTTTTATCCGAATCATCTTTAACTATATGATTATAAACATCATCAATCTTTTTCATTTTAGGGTCATCAATCTCTGATGACTTTTTCTTTTCTTTTTCTAATCTTTCTTCCTCTTGAAGTCGCTTAATAATATCATTAATATCAGCCTTAGGTTTTGCATTACCTGTAAGAACTCTTATGAAATTAATAAGTTCATCAAGGAAGATTAGTATAATCAGTAGCAAGAATATTACCAGACCCCATGGTGACAAGAACAAGTTATACAAAGAATTGACAAGTGGTATTTTTGCCACAAATTTTGCTTTAACTTGGCTTATCTTTATTGGATGGTCAGGTGTATCGTTAGCAACACCTTGAGTTTGCAACATTGTGTTGCCATTATCATCCTTATAAGGAGCTTTAATAACCTTATGGGTGATAACCATACCGTCAAGTGAACCACTGCCATCATAGGAAATTATGTCCCCTACTTTGATTTCACTTTCTTCTACCGATTTATCAAGGATAATATCTCCAACATGCAATTCCGGTTCCATACTACCGGTTGTTACCCTAAAAATAGTATAGCCAAATACTGTTGGAGTTTCTCCATTTATTCTTGTTACCACAATAATAACCATCGCAATTCCCAGTAATACAACTAAGAACCAGCCGATGGTGTTCTTTACTGTGACAAATGTTTTATACTTTTTTGATTTTTCTTTTACTGCTTTCTTCACACTATCACCAAATAATATTTATACTATAAGATTATAGTGTCAAATTGATTTTGTCAACACTAACAGTAATATCAGAAGAACCTTCATTCTTAATATACCAATATACAGTCACTAAATTTTCTTTACTCTTTTCATTATAAGGATATGTTACCATATTAGTAACTACCGGAACACTGATTAATTTTTTTGTTTCATCTGTAACAACCAGTCTACAATTAGCAGTTTGAGTGTCTCCATGAGCACCGGTAGCAGTTAATGTCAATTTTGTTTGACCAACAGACTTACCGGTAACTACACCATTACTATCAACTGTTGCTATTTTACTATCTTCTACTTTGTAATTAATACTTGTTCCTTGAGCAATAGCAGAAAGGTCAATAGTCTTACCAACACTAACTGTTGCCAAAGAATAAAACTGCTTAATACCTGCACCCTTGCCTGTAGAAGCATAGTCAGCGTTAGTACCGAATCCACCTTTAAAAATACCAATTAGGTTTTTAGTATCTACATTAGTATTATCAGCACCGTAGTAATTTTCGCTATCTTTCAATCTAGGTTTTACACAAGTTGCATCATATGGAATCTCAGCATGATAAAGAAAGTATTCGGAATTAAATGCATCTATTGTGCCATGCGGATACTCAGAAGCCACAACTGAATTACCTGGAGTAACACCATCACCCCAATAGTGAACTGAAAAATCAGCAGGATTAAAATTATTTGAAGTATTAAATCCAACATAAACATTTTTCTTGTTTATATCATTGATAACCTTGTTACCGGTATTAGATTGTAAATGCTTATGGGTTTTCATAGGATTATTAACGCCTACATATGTACTAGCGTAGTCATTAGAATCAACACCGGAAAGATAAAGTGAAACTGTTTGAGCTTTTAGTTCACCGGTATTCTTTATCTCTGTTTTATAGCACAATCTTTTACCGGCAGAAAGTTTTTGATCGCTGATTGAAGAAATAGAAGTTGTATCATAAACTCCCTCTTCACTAGTCATTTCGTAAGTTTTAACCTCAAAATTTTTACTAGAAGTTTGATTATAAGAATTCTTACTCCAACTAAAAGAATTACCGTTTCCTTCTTTAGGTCGGGTAAACCATGAGAAGGTGTTTGTTGAAACACACAAAAAGCATAATATTAATGATAAGCACAAAATTGCAATTATTCTTGTTTTTCTCATAGTTTCACCTCGCTATTTCTTAATTACTCGGAGTATAAGTCCATGTATCAACATTGTAATGTTGATTAGTATCTTTGTCATCCTTTAAATAATAAGCAGTACCATCTTTAAAATCACTAATTTCTACTGTCTGCTCTGCACCCTGCTCTTTTTTACCGTTACTAAATACTAAACCTGTATAAGTTGAGTCAATTTCAACCTTATAAACTGCCTGACCTAGATTATTTTTATAATTCGTATCAGTCATTTTTACACCTGGAAAATCGCCATTTTTGTTAGTACCATTCCACGCATAGCAGTATACTTCGTTCCAATATTTATTATTGGTTAGGTAAATAGTATATTTTTCTGCAGGAGTTTACTCTACATACTTTGTCCAATAACCATTGTACTGTGTATGGGATGTATCGTAAATAAAACAATTATTTTCATCACCGATTTTTGGAATAGGAGAGTCCTTAGTTTGACCTATCCAATTATCTTTGTTTTTAAAAATAATTTTGGTATATTTTACATCAATATCGACTTTGTAATAGTTGTCGCTAACCTTAGTCATTTCAATTGAATCATTATGGGTTTTGTCATACCACACATAAGCATAAGGTGGTGTCCAACCCGGAACATTCTTGAAGTAAACTGTCACCGTAGTTTTCTTCTCAAACTTAGCATAATAATTAGTAGGTGTGTCTTTATTAACAGTAACAGACAAATTCTTGTCAAGATAATTATCTCCGACTTTCTCAGTACAAGCCTCATCAGTAAACCAACCCTTAAACTCACTGTTTGCACCAGGTTCAGCAGAAATTGTTGCTGTTTCGCCATAGTTAATCACATCAGTAGTAAGTGTACGGTTAATATTTACTGTTGAAGTATCTGTTGTATCATTCTTTACCGGATGAACATTGATTGTCTTTGTTTTTATCTTAAACTTAGCATAAAAACTCTTTTTGTTTTCGCTTGTTTGAGGGTCACCTTTAAATGAATCAACACTATAAACATTTTCACTATCAATTAAAGTATCATCAGCTTTATTATACCAACCCTCAAATTCGCAGTTTTCATTTCCTACAGCTGTAAATGAGAATGATGTTCCATACTTTACAATTCGTGTAGTATGAGTTTCTAGTGTTTCATTATCAGATTTAATTTTACCATAATTAACCTGTTCACTCAAATCTGGTGTTTTATCATTATAACAATATGCGTAAACATCAATCGTGTATCGTTTCAAAACAAACTTTGCATAAATATTTTGGTCAGCTTTTACTGAGCTAACTGTGTAACTTTCCTCACTTGAAAGTTTATTAGCAGAAGAACAAGCCTTATCACTATACCAACCGTCAAACACATAACCGGAGCCATCAGCAGGAACAGCCTTAAATGTTACAGAACCACCATGATTTACAATAACTTGAACTTGTGCTTTTGACTCATCACCATAGGTGATTTTGTTTCCTTGTATGTTATCATCGTCATCTTCAGAAACTGCACTTGCAGTAACTGTATATTTCTTAATCTCAAATCTGGCATAGAAAGTTCTATCAGTAGGATTAACACTGTCAATCTCAACATTAGTAGGGTTTTCACCGGTAATCTGAGTACCTCCGGTAGCACTGTCAAACCAACCAACAAAGTCATAACCTTCATTAGGTGTCGCAGTAAGTTTTACTGTTTCTCCAACAGTTACATCACTTTTAATTGCACTGTCAGATGCTGTACCGGAATTAATTTTAACTGTACCGCCTGTGCCACCTTGAACATTATCAGTTACGGCAATAACATTAACGGTATAAGTTTTCTTAAATAACGCATATAAAGTTATATTGCTGTCACTACCTATTTTAAATTTACCGTCTGTTACAGGAGCTTTAATTGTACAATCAATATCTTTGTACCAACCCATAAACTTGTAACCCGGGTTTGCAGTAGCATTTAGAGGAACCGTAGTACCCTCTTCTCCGTAACAAACTTTCTGATTTTTGCTACCAATAGAAATATTACCCATTGTTTCATTTGAGTCAGTGCCATATTTCACTTCTACACGCTTCTTGCTGACAACCAGTGTAAAGTCATTTACTGCTACATCTCCGTTATTGCCACCGTTAGAATCTTGAAGCCAAAGAGAAATTTTTACTTCTTTACTAGAATTTGCAGGTATAGAAAATACCGGTAAAGTCACTTTTTCATCTGAATTAGTATATTTATCAAAAGCGTTAACCGTAGTTTCTGAAGGCGTACCGTTAGTAGCTGCTACAACATTTTCAGTAGCATCTTTATTAGAGAATATCTTAGTAACACCATCAACTGTAATAGCAATTCGCACTCTGTTGTCTGTTACTGCCTCATTACCGATTTTGATTGATGGTATTTTACCAAACTTAAAATCTTTACTTTTATTTTTTTCTTTATTTACTACTTTAAGATTATAACCAATGTAGTTTACATTACGGTCATTTACAGTTGATTGACGATAATTATTGTTATCACCAACAATAGGAAAATAAAAGTTCTGACCGTCAGCACTGGAACATGTAGCTAAATGAACATTACCGGCTTTTTTGAAATAGCCGTCTAAATCAAGGGTTTCGTTATAACCACTGCCGGAACCGATATTCGCAACTGTCATAACAGGATTGTCAATTTTACCGCCACCGGTAAGTGCCAAAGAAGAAATTGTTTCTACCCAAGAAAATGTTGTACCGGTAATTAAAAGCATCATTTGGATAAGTGCTACAACTGATAGTACAATTGTCTTAATTGAAACACGTCCAAGGAAATTATCACTTTTCTCAGTTTTTTTGCCATGTAATGGCCTTTTCTTATTCATTTGTGACATCTCCTTATCTTAATAATTCATTAATTTGTTCTATGAGCAACATCATCATTTGAAATTTCCATTGCAATATTCATACTTCTATTAAATATAACATTTTGATCTATTCTAATTGTCTTTGTATCTGATTTGCTCTTTAGCACAAAATTGGTTAAAATCGAATTGACTTTCATCTCATAATTATTAATCTTACAAACATCGTTGTCCAATTCCATAGGAACCAATGTTCCATCGATAAACTTAGCATACATTGTGTAACCATTATCATTAATATTACTTTTTATCCAATTCTTATTATTAGCAGTTATGTTAAAGTCAATACCTATCTTAATCTTAGCATTTGGATCTTCAACAATTCCACCACCGGAGCCACTGCCACCTGAACCGGAACCACCACCGGAAGAAGAACCACCACTGGAAATATTTTCGTAATCCCAATAACCCAAACAAGGTGATAATCTCTCTGATATATCCTCAGTTGTACTATAACCATTACCACCAAGAGCTGTATAAACAGTTTTTCTTGTACCATTTATTTCTCTGGACTCTTGAAGTGGAGCTTTTTTTCTGTCAGTATTTAGCTTTTTTGCCCACATTGTTTCAACATCTTTTCGGGTATACCATGCGTTATAAATCATTTCATCGTTAAGACTGTATCTATTAAAGGTTATATCTGTTACAACTTTTTCAGGAATTGGAGCAACCCATGTTGGATTTCCTTTTGCATCTTTATCGTTTTCTTGCATAATAACTGTACGATAAGGTGAACCTGTTGTAGTAATGTCTTTATAAGTCATAGTTACAATACAGTCTTTGTCTTTATTAATCCAATGTGTTACTGAAGGATCATTATCACCTACAGTATCATCTACAAAAGTAATCCATTCCATATCTTTAAAATTACTTTCAAGTTCTATATCGATAGAAAGATCTTTACCTGCATATTTATCACAATTATCACCTGTGCCCTCAAGCCACGCAACCATAGTCACCTTCTTTGGGGTCGTGCCCTCTAGTGTAAATATTGGCTTACCTACTGCGTAGTAGTAATCAGAGAATGAAATGGAAGTTGAATTTTCTGTATTTATAACCAAACCAGTATCCAAAGCAGTCGAACTAATTGCCGGATAAGTCTTTGCATATCTGTCAACAAGGGCAGTTGGATCAAAAACTGTTGGTTTATCCTGACTGTCAGTAATGAATGCAATCCTAATGGGACAAGCATCGTGAGTAACAATACCGGTTGGTTTCAAAGGGTTATTTTTATCTTCAAACAAAATCTGTGTTGAACCATTAAATGTTTCGTTACCGACTTTAATTGTGTAACTCTTTACATAAACATTAGTTTCCTTTGAGTCTGCACTAACAGTAAAATCTTTGTACAAAAACCTTTGGTTCTTGTCACCAACAGTAGCATCTCTATATTGCAATGAGTAGGTTAAATTACTATCACCATCTACGTTATTATTCGGAAAAAATAAATTTCTGCCATCAACACTTGATGCCTCATCAATTTTAAAGTTATCAACTTTAATATGATTTGTAATATCTTCACCATCATTAACACGAAGCCCTGTACCTGAATTAAAATTCATAATATTTGAATTAATATTTGCATTATCCTTAATTGTAAACCAAGATACTGTTGTACCAACAAGCACCATAACAACTAAAAAGAGTGATATATATGAATAAGAAATACCCTTAAAACTATGTGAAACATTACCACAATGTTTTGAAACATACTTTTCTTTTTTCACTCATATCACTTCCTTTCAATTTAGTGCCTTATTACAAGGATAACTTAATTGTTGCCTTAAACTTTCCACCAACCATAGCAAATCTTGCTTCATCATCTTCACCGTCAACCCAAATATTTACTGTTGTCATACCTGAAGCATATTTATCACTAGGTTGTTTTTTTGTTAACATGGCAAAATCATAATTTTTACCTAATTTAAAATCATTATTTGTGTTTGTAATAACATCTTTATATTCTACCGGTGCTGTTCCAGTAGGTTTACCCGTTTTGCCATCTGAATTTTTTGTTACCTTCCAATACTTATGTTTAAACGTATCGCCGGAAGTATTACCTAAAGTAACTTCCTTTTTATCACTGTCATAGTGAATTTGAGGAGCCGGTATCCATAAATTTTTCAATTTTGAATCAGCACTGTTTACAGTAGAAAGTCTTACTGCTCCAACAATACAGTCCTTTGAAAAATCACCGTCGTCACTTTTATTACCGGATTGTTCACCTGTTAATGTGGTAGAGATTGGAGAAATCTCTGTTCCTGAATTCAAATAAACCATATGATCTTCACCCGTTTTCATATAAACATCAATTGATAAATAAGAATCCTTATCAGCAACATCCCACTCACTACTTGTATCAGGCTTAGCCTTACCATTTTCTTGAGTAAGCTTTGGTTTATAGAAATCCGTACCGTCACTTGTAATTTCGATAATTGACTGTTCTTTCAAGAAAGGATAATCCTCTTTAGTTAAAGTAATTTCCCCTTCTGACCATTGAGTTTCATCATTAACATCAGGAGCAGGTTCACCATGTTGCACAACTGCAATTTTTAGACCTTTAGGTGCTTCGCAGATAACATTGATACCATCAGCAGTTGCCTCGGTCTTGTTTGTAAACCAAGAGATAACACCGGTTAGTGCGATAATAATAAGCACAGCCATAACTATTAAGTTTTTTATAACTAGGGATTTGGTATCCCTTTTTACTTTTACAAGTTCCTGGTCTTTACTCATATTACCCTCACTACTTTTAGGTTATTTAATATTCTCTAGTTCCTCAGCAGTAAACATTTTCTTCTTAGCTTTTAGCTTAATGGCTTTAACCTTTTTAGCCTCTTGCTCTTTGATTTCTTTAACTTTCTTATTATACTCTTTTTCCAGTCTTTTTTCAACTTCTTTTAGCTTTTGATTAAACTTCTTTTCTTCTTCAGAATAAGCCTTATCTTTCTGCTTTTTAACCTTAGCAATTTCTGACTGATGAATCTTTCTTTCCTTTGCTAAGGAATCAGCAGCACTTCTGTGTAACTTTTCTATTTCTTTAGAATGATTAGTGTTAATCTTGCTAATTTCTTTTTCTTGTTCATCTTTTAGTACAACAAGTTTAGCTTCATAAATCTTTCTTTCTTTTTCATTAGTCTGATTTAAGCTATCCTTTTCCTTTTGGAAAGACGCCTGTTGCTTTGACATTTCATTTTGAAAATTAGCTTTTTCATTAGCCATTTTCTTGTCAAAGTTAGCATTTAACTTGTTGATATTTTCAGCATTTTTAGAATTAATTTCTTCTACTTCTGCTTTATGCTCTGCATTAATAGAGTTAACATTTTCACTATGCTTTCTATTAATTTCAGCAACTTCATTTTGGTGGTTACTATTGATAGTAGAAATTTCTTCACTATGCTTTGTGTTGATAGAAGCAATTTCATTATTATGATTTGCAACCAAAGTATCAACTTCATTTTTATGTTCTAAGTTCAAACGGCTAATTTCAGCACTATGTTCTTTTCTTTCAGTTTCAATAGTGTTGTTAAGGTTTGCAACTTCATTGTTCAAAGAAGAAATTTCTGCTTTTTGGTTAGCAATAATTCTATCTCTCTCAGCAATATCTTCCTTTAACTTTGCAATAATACCGTTTAACTTTTCGATTTCTTTATTTAAAGAATCAATCTCTGCTCTTAACTGTTTTTCAAGTTCAAGTAGTCTTGTGATTTCTGCTTTCGCCTTTTCAAGTTCAGCAGTTAACTTTTCTACCTTATCTTCCAGTTCGGCAATTTTCTTTTTCTGTTCTTCAATGATACCTAATAATCTTTGGATTTCAGCCTTGAGCTTTTCAATCTCTTCTTCAAGAGCCATAATCTGTTTCTTTAGGTCTTCAATCTGTTCATAAGCTAAGTTTAACTTATTAGTTAGCTCAACAATTTGTTGTTCTCTTAGCTCAAGAGTCATATTTAACTGTTCAATTGTTGCCTTTAATTTATGAATTTCAGTTTCTCTTTCACGAATTTCCTGAAGTCTAATGTTCATTTCTTCCTGGCGAACTTCTTTTAGCTTTTTCTCAAAAGCTATTCTAGACTTTGTACCTTGGTCAGCAAGAGCCTCTTCTTCAGCTTTTTCTTCTAAATACTTTTCGTGAAGAGCTTCCTTCAAAGCCGGACTTTGTTCAATTTCCATAACGAAACGATTAAGGCTCATAAGTCCGTAAATATCACGCTTAATATCCTTACTCATTTCACCGTTAAAGGCATTTTTCTCAACAACAAAGCCGGGTTTTTTGTATTTTTCTAGGAATGTCCAAAGTTGAACAGCCTCTTTAAAGTTAGGGTTCTTCTTCAAAAGGTTAGTCATTGTAAGTGGTGAACGAACCACTTCGCAACCAACTAACTCTTTCATAAGTTGTGAATTTAAAATACCCTGTGTAATTTGTCTGATTCTAACTACTCTGTCAAAGTCACTTAAATTTTCAACATCTTCATTATTATCTACTTTTTCAACTTCATGGTTTTCATCTCTAAAGTCAAAGTTAAACTTTATCTTCTGACCATGATAGTCAATATCTCTGTGGATATGTGTTTCATAAAGTGAGTCTTCCGGAGTTTCTCTTAACTTTCTGAATCTTTCCGAAATAAATCTTGAAATGTTAGTAAGAAGTGTAAACAACATTCTGTTTTCATAAATGTTATATGTATCTTCTTTTCTTACATTAAGTAGATTGTTAGGAATAACATCACCATGTTCATCAATTTTTGAAATAAAGTTAGCATGGGATGCTAAATGTTTAACAGTATCCGGACCTACCTTCTTGATTTTTGCAACATTAACTACTTCTTCTTCGGAAATAATTGTTCTACGCATTTCATCAACTGCATTTTGGATATAAGGCAAGGCATATTCAATTGCTTCAACCCAGTCCATATCAATATAACGAGAGAAGATTTCACCACTGTGTTTATCCTCACCGTTATCAGCTCTATCCATACCGTCAATATAATAATTAAAGGTGTAGTCATCCTTTAGGGTTTCACGCAATTCATAATATGCACGATACAATTTATTATATTTTTTGCCCATAGGACACACCTCATTCTCAATAAAATAATCTTAAATTAATAAGTCCACCTCTCCCATAAGGAAGAGGTGATATTGTTTTTATACTAGCTTTTGAAGTCTATGTAGATAAGCCTTACTTTCGCCCATATTTTCTCTACCATATAGGTGATCCATATAAGCAACAAGGCCATCAATTTCGTCTCTAATATATGATAGGTTTAGAGATTCAAACTTTCTAAAGATTTTTCTTGCTAGGACATAGTCAAGACCGTCAATTTCTTTACCACCACAAGCAACATAACATGGTGTAAAGGACATTACCTGACGCATAATTCTGTTACCGAAAGCAATACGGAAATGTTCAATAACATAATCATCAAGCTTGTTTAGTTTATCAATTAGTTCTTGGCTAACAGGATATTGCTTCTTAGCATTCTCAAATAGACTCTCCAGATAATGATAGTTAATCTGTACAGGTGGAGTATCCGGTGCATCAAATGGAGTACCCTTACTATCAATATCAATAGGCATTGCTCTATCGTAAACCTTATCGGCAATAGCAAAAGTAGAGTCATCGTTATTAGCAGTACCGATATACCACATATTTGGTGGTATCTTAAAGTTACCTTGGTCAAAGTGTTTAGGGTCATCAGGCCATACATTTGGAACCATTGAGATTACCCATTCATCACAATCCGGCATTTCCAGAATTGATAACATTTCAGCAAAGTAATATTCAACTCTGGCGATATTCATTTCATCAAGTACAATAACATAAACATTATCGTTATAACTTGCTTCGTACATTGCACGCAATAGTTCTGTTTCGTTAAATCTCTTAGTAAATTCGTTGAAGTAACCGAATAGTTCAGTTCTATCTCTCCAAGATGGCTGTACAGGTGTGATGATTGAGTCGTTACATACAAACTTACCAAATGCACGAGCAAGGGAAGTTTTACCTGTACCGGAGATACCTTGTAGGATAATAAGTCTGTTACTACCGAATGAAGCAACAAAGTATCTAATCAACTTAGTATCATAATAAAGTCCAAGTCTTGAACAAGCAAAGTTACGGAACTGGTCACAGAACTGTTCAAGTGTAATTGTATTGTTGTAAATTGGTGGCTGATAGTCTGCCCAAACTTCATCAATATGACATAGCTTGTAGAAACGCTGAGTTGTTTCTTCTTCACCATTATTAAGAGCTTCCATTTCTTCCCCTGTAAGTTCAGAAATTTCGTTAGGGTTAAGACCAATCTGAGAAACCTTCATTGATAGAATCTTATCTTTCTCAAGGTTTAGTCTCATAACCTCTTTAGTTAGGTGATTAACTTCTGCTACTAAGTCCCCTGTATCCTTAACCTTTTTCTTATAACGGAAAAACTTTTTTAAGGATAGAACAATAAGCATTACTAAAAATACAAGGACAGCTGCAAGTAAAATCATTGCAAATATGGCAATTACCCACTCTAATCCTCCAAGTTCTGATGTGTAATCGCTAATAATCTTACCGTATGCCGGAAAATCAAACATTCCAACAATGCCCTTGAAAATTCCTGTAACAATACTCCAAAGTGAAGTAAAGAATTGTCCCAGAAATTCATATAAAAATTTGAATACTGTATCCATAAGGAATCTACTCCTCTTTCTGTTCTTAAAAAAGTTTTACCCTTAGTCCTATGACTAATCGCCTCAATCATAAACAAACAACAAATCTTTCCGGCGTTGCTGACCCGTTAGAAAGATTTATCGCTTATGTTTACATATTTGCTTAACCATATAATTCTTTCCGGTTTAGCCCTCATATGCAGTATTTTCATTAGTGTACTGCCAACTAAATTGTAGTGAAAATTCTCTGCAACAGTGGACTTTCACCTATTAGCAAGTTTTTAATTTTATTCTTGGTCATTGGATTTTTCTTCGTTAGAAGATTCTTCCTTTGCCTTTTGACTTGCTAAATATTCTTCGATTGCTTTTTGCTTTTGTGCTTCAGAAAGTTCCGCATTTTCGGCAGCTTCCTTAGCCGCAACAAAAGCTTTTTCTCTAGTATAAGCCATCACATTACGGATAACACGAACCAGCTCATAGATAAAGAATAATATCATTGGTAGAACGATTACGAAGAAGAATCCCCAGAAACTCTGTAAGTAGTCAATTACAGAACCAACACCCTCAAGTTTCTTACCTTGATAGTCATTAGTCTGATAAACGCCCACAATCTTATCGGCAGTTAGCCAACCATCAGAAGATGCGTCGGAAGTCTTGTTGTTATCACCTTTTGTCAGGTAATACTTAGTTCCGTTATCGTCCTTTGTCTTTACAATTCGATGGCATTTTACCATTTTGTATTCAATACCATCTTCCCCCTTGTAGGAACTTTCAAAGAAAACAATGTCACCTTTGTTGTAAGTTCCGTCTATGTCAGTTGATTTACCGATTAGTAAATCACCGGCATAAACCTCAGGTTCCATTGAACCTGTTTGGATAGAATTTAGAGTGTATCCAAACAAATTAGGAGACCCGGTATCTTGAGAAGTTAAAGATAATGTTAAAATTAGTGCTGACACAAGTAGTATTAATACTACAAGCACATCAATTACTATGTTTATCACTTTCTTAAAAACTTTCATTTACTCGGGTCTCCATTTCATTTCTTAATTATGTAATTCTAGTTCAGGTTAGAATTAGCCCTGTTGGTTAACTGTATCACCAGTTACTGTGAAGTTGATGTCTGGGATAGAAGCACCAGCTAGCTTATCGTAGCAATCTTCATCCTGACCTTCAAACCATACATATAGGTTGTAATACTTAGCCTGTTCAGCTGTTAGTGTACCAACATTTACTGAAAGAGTTGAATTTGGCTTAACTAGAGCTGTTACATCAGTTGCAACATTTGTGCCCTTTAGAGCCTTGTAACCCTTTGAATCAGCTAAACCATAAACATTCTGTAGTGTATCTGCATCATCTACCTTTGTTGCAAAGAAGTTTTTAGCAGTAGGTGAAGGAAGATTTGATGTATTTTCTTCTGCATCAGTTACAGGAACAAGAGCAATTCTGTAGTAACCTGTTCTGTTAGAATTCTTATCAATGCTAAAGTTAATTGTTACGTTTTCAACGTCAGCTTCACCAGCATTCTTAACGTTTAGCTGATCAGCAAAGTAGTAATCACCAGCTTTTTTAGCTTCAACAAGTGTTGCTAGAGTATCAGCTTTTGCTGCATATGATTTCTTATCGGCAGCGTTAGCTGTATACCAAGCATTACCGTCAGCAGTAGATACAGGGATATATGTCTTAGCATTCGAACCCATACCATAGTCAACTTTTGTACCCCAAACCTTGTCTAGCTTTGAGATAACAAGTTCTGATGATTTGATTGTCTGAACTTTGATACCATTAGCTGTTGCTGTTGTGCTTGATGTGAACCATGCGAATGTTGCTGTACCTAGAGCAATGATTGCTACTAGAAGCATTGCTACTGAAGAGATAAGAGCTCTCTTCTTTGTTAATAGATGTGTTTTCATAGAGATTTTCCTCCTAAAATTTATTACCCCTTAAACACCACCGGGGTTTAATTACTTATATTCCACATTCTACCCATCCCTCTTGTCAGCATTCAAGGTTAATAGAACATTATGGACTTTTTTGACTTTAATAGGTTTGTACTAACTATAAGTTTTCACATCAGACAAAATACTATCTATATTAAACTTTCTTTACGGGCGAACAATCTTCACCCCTACATAACCTACATGTAAAGTATATGTACTAACTATCCAGGCTCCCTTGTGTAAAGGGAGAGATTAGAACCTACTTTATAGCCTCCCTCGCTGAGGGAGGTGGCTTTGCGTATGCAAAGACGGAAGGAGTGGTTAATATTTTAAACTTGTTTAAAATATTACAATGGATGTAATTCCTAGTTTAGCACATAAGACAATGTTTCATCTATTTAATACCTTTTCCCTCCTTCAGTCATTCCTTAAGAGTGAATTGCTTTGCAATTCACGAATGACAGCTCCCTCGTCTGAGGGAGCCTTTGTTAAGTCTGTACTAATTTTAAGTACACATAACAAAGGAAAAACAATATTATCTTTTTAACCTAACCTTAACGATTTTATCTATTTCAGCACAAACACCTTGAAAATTTCTATCCAAATCATAATTTGAAATTCTTAAAACATGCAATCCGACTTTTTCAAGAGTATTTGTTCTCAAATCATCCTTTTCTTTCTCATCATCTCTATAATGTTGACTACCGTCCAATTCAATTACTAATTTGGCTTTAGCACAATAGAAATCAACAATGTAATTATCTATTACTTTTTGTCTTTGAAAGCGAATAGGACATTTTGATAAATAATCGTACCATAAGTGTCTTTCTTGTTGTGTAAGATTATTTCTAAGGTTAATAGCATTTTTTATTAATTTTGAATTATAATCTAATGACATTATGTCTCTTTATCATCCTCAACTGAGAATGTCATAGACATTTTCATATGACCACCAAGGATTTCGTTGATACATTCAGGGTCATTGCCCTCAACCCACATTAGGACTGTATATTTATCAACTTGGTTTGGCTTAAAGTTTTCACTTTTTGTTGTCATAATTTCTTTATCATTTATCCAAGCCTTAGAATTAAGTGACTTTGGAATAAAATTACTATCGTCTTCCGGTTCATTACTTTTATGCTTTTTGCGAGCATAAACAGTAGGTTCACCGTTTTTGAAAACAATAACTCTAACTGCTTCATCCATACTCTTAGCAGCACCCTTATTAATAAGAGTTGCATCATAAGTTAAGGACTGATTACCGGCATTCTTACAATAGAATGTATAAGCCAAGTAATTTTCACCGGCGTTATTAGTACCGGCAATTTTCTTTTTATTGTTGTTACTGTCACCGTTATGACTGCCACCGTCAATTGACTTGTCCTTACTTGACACATACTTATCTAAATAAGAAATATCACCATTAAGTGTCATATTATCAGTTAGCCAAGCATAAGTAATGTTGGTTACATTATCAACGCCTTTACCCGATAAAATCGTTTCGGGATGTTTAAAATCTGAAGTTTCTGAAAGGATAATACCTTTTTGGTCAGCCAGACGGTCAACATCAATAACCAGGTCACCGGCTCTTGTCCACCAAAACATTAATAACCACAAGCAAAGTAGAAAAGCAATTAAAAGTAGACTTAACCAAAACAAAAGTCTTTTTCTTCTTCTGGTTTTGTCCAGAACCTCTGCATCTCTTGCTTGTCTAAACTCACCGTATGAACTTTCTTTTCCAGTTTCTCTAGCACCTTTTCGAGTTAATTTACTAAGGTCACTTGGAGTAAAGTCCATATTTTCATTTTTCTTTTTCTTAAACAACTTTTATCTCCTCCCTATCTTAGTAATTTTATAAATTAACTTGCGTCAGCTTCTCCACCAAATGTTAGGATAGCTTCCATAGTTGATTCTTGAATTTTGTTGACACATTCAGGGTCTTCACCCTCAAACCAAACTCTAACTGTTACTTTCTGTGGAGTTAGTTTCTTAAGGTCACAAACTTTGTTTGCATCACTGTAAGTCATTGGTCTTGACAAATCAAATGTTGTTTGACCGGCAACAGCTGAACCTTTGTTTGGTTCATATATAATAGTTCTGCCATCTTCATTAGTAAAGCTAAAGCGAACTGCCTTAACAATATCAGCCTTATCACCTGTTTCTTTAGTAGAAACATGAGTACCTTTGATTCTGTTTTCATTGTCAGCATCATTAGTAATATGAACTGTTAAATCCTTAGTTGAGATTAAGTAAAGGTCAAATTCTAGGAAAGTGTTTTTGTTTCTTTCCATTTCTCTGCCACTTCTGCTTTTAAATGCTCTACCGTTTGAAGAAGTAACAGGATCAAGAACTTGGTCTTTCATTGTTGTATTAAATCTATCGGTTAGTTCCTTATCAATCATCTGACCTGTTACAGTCTTTACATATTGTTTAAAGTTGCTACCGTGATTCTCTGTACTGATTCTAAGATCCGGTGCAGTACCAATAGTCATATCTAGTTTTTCAACATTAGCAAGGGTACTAATAGTAAACCAAGCAAATGTTACAAGTACCAAGCTCATAAATGAAAGAAACAACAACACCAAACTGGTCTTTCTACGAACACGCACATTGACTTTGTCCATTATTTCTTTCTCGGCAAGAGCCTTTTGAAGTTCAAAGGTTAACTCATCCTTGTTATCCATCATTGCACCACCTTATTTCACCATTCAATAGATAGTTCTCAAACCGTACATAAACTATAGGAACATTTATCGGAACGTTTAATGTTTATTATTATACTACAATTTAGTTGTTTCTTCAACAATATGCCTAAGTTTCTACCTTTTTCATAGTCAAAATCGCTACAGTTTATGCAATTTTTCACAAAACCATCAAATCAAGAGTAAAGTTGCACAATAAAAATTTTCAATTTATCACAAAATGCACAAACAAAATTTACCATTTAATACATTTAGAGATTTTGCACAAAATTTATGTAATTTTAATTATGAACATATTGTAAACATACATACGATAATTCTTTAACAAAATTATAGTAGCATATATTTCTACAGAACAAATATAGAACAAATATAATTTAAAAAAAATATGTGTTAAATGTTTATTTTTGTCTAATTATGTGGTATCATAGAGAAAAACGATTTAGGAAGTATTATATATGAAAGTTAAATCAATTATTATCACAACTATACTTGTAATATTAGCTATTATTTCAATTGTTTGTGCCGGTCTTACCCTTTATGGTGTTGACATTGTTGAGGAAGCAAAAAGTATACTGAATATAACTACAAATGCTCAGTCTGTTAGTTTTAAGACAAAAGAAATCACCTTGGGTGTTGGTCAAGAATCTTCTCTTGATGTTGTCATTTCTCCTAAGGATGCAAAAAACACCTATAAATTATCCTCTACTGACAGTAGCATTGTTAAAGTTACCGGCAACAAGGTTATGGCACTTAAGAAAGGTGATTGTTCTATTAAAGTAACAACAGATAATAACCTTACTAATTATGCTGACATTACCGTTGTATCAGCACCTAAGAAAATCTCTGCACCTAAAAAGGTAGTTATGGCTGATGGTGAAAGCTACACTTTTAAACCGGATGACAGCGAAAATACACCTAGTGACTTCTATACATATAATATAGATAATAAAAATGTCGCTACTATTGATAAGAATGGTACAATCAAAGCAATATCAAAAGGTAATGCAACTATTACAATAACAAGCTACAATGGTATTGAAAAGAAAGTTAAGCTACAAATATTTAATGAACCTACCAGCTTTAAGCTAAACTTAGCTCACACAACAATGGGTGTTGGTGGTACAATCAATATTGTTCCGGAATTTAATAAAAATGAGGGTACTTCAAGCTACACATTCACTACAGACAATGACCACATTGTTTCTGTTGATAATAAAGGTCTTGTAAAGGCACTTAGAGAAGGTGAGGCTAATGTCACTTGTACTCTATACAACAATCTTTCTGCTACCTGCAAAATTGTTGTTACAGAACAAAAGGCTAAAATACGTAAGAACCTAGACAGAACAAAGCCTATGGTAGCACTTACATTTGATGATGGTCCTGATGCAAGTAATACAGAGCAAATTCTAAAATCACTAAAAAGTGTAAACGGTAGAGCAACATTCTTCCTAGTTGGTTCTAGAATTGAAGGTGAAGAAGATATTATTCAGCAAGAATTTAATGCCGGTCATGAAATCGGTAATCACTCTTGGGATCACCAATATGCAAGTAACATCAGCGAGGAAAAGCAAAGAGCTGAAATGAACAAAACAAATGATGCTATTAAGAAAGTAATCGGTGAATATCCTACTGTTTTCCGTTGTCCCGGTGGTATTACTTCTAATGTATATGAAACTGAAAACATTAACCCTATTATTCTATGGTCAATTGATACTCTAGACTGGAGTACAAAGAGCAGTCAGGCTACATTTAATGCAATTAAGCGTGTATTTAAGAAAGGTCAAAACCTTGATGGAGACATTGTTCTAATGCATGATATTCAAGACTCAACACCAAAGGCAGTTGCAAACATTGTTAAGTATCTTGATAAAAAGGGTTATCAGCTAGTTACTGTTTCTGAACTTGCTTACTACAGAAACACAACTATGAAAAATGGCGAAACATATTCTTGTTTCTACCCTACAACAAACTATTCTCAAAAGAGAAACAACAGTAATACAAACAGTAACCAAACTGAGTTCAGTACAAATCAAAGTAACAACTCAAACAATACAACACGTACAACAGTAGCAAACAATCAAAATGTTGTAACCGATAATACAACACCTACTGTTGACTAAACAAAAAAATTAAGGAGTGGCCAAAACGGTCACTCCTTTTTTGTTTGAAAAAATTATTAATTTTAAATAAACTTCTGTAAATCAAAGTTAGAAGTATCAACTTCTTTATCAAAATCAACTTCAGTTACCTTTTCAAGGAAAATCTTATTTAATTCTCTATACTTTTTAATATCTTCATCAGCAATACCATCTGTAACCTGATGAATTAGATTAAATAACTTTTTCTTTTGCTTAAGAATAACCGGTTCTGCAACTTCTTTATTAATGAAAATTCTTAGAACTCTTCTATCCTTTTCATCAACTGAGGTAGTTACATAGTTACCTTTTCTCAAAGTTTCTACTTCTCTTGAAATTAGGCCTTTGCTAAACTCTAGGCTATCTGCAAGGTCACTAACTGTGTTTAACTCCGGATAGTATCTTAGTGTTGTTAAAACCTGTAAACCACAAACGCTTACCTTTTCCCCTTCTACAGCAAGTTTGCTGAATGTACGGTAAGCCTTTAGTATTGTTTTTACAACACGCATAGCCTCTACACCGGTATCATGTAAAAATTTTTCGTCCATCATAAGCCACTCTTCCTTTTACATAGTAAACAATTTTACATCACTATGTTAACAAATATCTATTTAGGTGTCAATGTTATCACACTAAAAAGAAAACAAATAACAAATTAGTTATCTAATTTAAAATTCTTTTATATATATTACTGCACATTTGTTTATTTTCATATAGTAAATATTGCATATACATATCATTATTTTTACATTTTATAGGTGTTATATTCATTGGTATTGATATTTGTATTTTCAATTTTGTCTGTGCGTTATGATTAATTTGGTAAATTAGGGTTTTTCAATTTTGTCTGTAGGTAAAGGTTAGTTAGATAAATTAGGGTTTGTAGAGTTGTTTATGTAATGTAGATAAATTAGATAGTAACCGATTAATT